>Ga0182018_10000007_pt1 | contig 285872 bp, 246 predicted proteins | sample 812P2MmetaG_FD_120490 | JGI IMG/M metagenome (GOLD analysis project Ga0182018, IMG submission 120490) | Permafrost microbial communities from Stordalen Mire, Sweden - 812P2M metaG | ecosystem: Environmental > Terrestrial > Soil > Wetlands > Permafrost | place: Sweden: Stordalen | collected... | reverse complement strand
CGAACCAAAGAAGCACTCGATCAGGCCATCGCAGAACTGCTCCCGCTGCTCACCGCCGACGATGCAAAAGCCTGGTTCAGACTCCCATTTAATGCTCTACAGCAATAGGAGAAATGCTCTAGCTGATTTCAATCACGTCAGTGGCGGCGGCCGCAGCGGCCTCGGCGCGCTCCATCAGCTTGCCAGCTATGGCGTAGAATTCGGCAGCCTGAGGGCTCTTGGGTCCAGCCAACGTCACAGGCAGGCCCCGGTCGCCGCCTTCACGAATCGCCGGCACAAGTTCCACAGAGCCGAGGAAGGGAATATTGAACTGCTGCGCAGTGCGCTCGGCTCCTCCACGGGAGAATATGTCGATCTCCCGGTGGCAGTGTGGGCAGGTGAAGTGGCTCATGTTTTCGACAATGCCAAGGACTTCAACGTTGACCTGTGCGAACATTTCGAGCGCCTTGCGTGCATCTTGAAGGCTGACATCGCTTGGCGTTGAGACGACGACCGCACCGGTGAGTGGGACGGTCTGCACCAGTGAAATGACGACATCGCCCGTTCCCGGGGGAAGATCGACGATGAGGTAATCGAGTTCTCCCCATTCAACCTGCTGCAGGAATTGGCGGATAATCTGGTGCAGCATAGGGCCGCGCATGACGAGAGGCTTGTCGCCCGGTGAGATATATCCAATGGAGATTGTCTTGACGCCGTGGGTGAGGTTTGGTTCGATAACATTGCCCGGGCCCACGTTGGGCTGCTGGGTCGATCCCATCATCAGAGGAACGTTTGGGCCGTATATGTCTGCGTCGATGAGTCCAACGCGCTGGCCGAGCCGAGAAAGAGCGATGGCCAGGTTCACAGCGACCGTTGTCTTGCCGACGCCGCCTTTGCCTGAACCGATGGCTACGATTTTTGAGACTCCAGGTAATGCGAGAGGGGAAGTCATTGAAGGTGAATGGGCCATAACGATTGGTTGCTCCTTTGTTGGGCCGGCGGTTTTCCGGGCTCAGGGGTTGGACCCCAGTTCTGATTGGGATTGAATGTCGCCGAGTTGACTCAAGGTTTAACGTCTGCTCCCGTTTCCTGGTCACTGGTTGCGTGTCCGGCAGCCTTGCGTCGAGCAGATTCTGCTTCGCGGTGCTCTCGGCGTCGCAAGGCATCTTCGTATCGACGAATCTCGTTCGGAGTTTCGGGCAACAGTTCGGGGACACGCTGGCGACGGCCTTCCTGGTCGATTGCAACAAAAACGAGGTAAGCGCTGGCGACGTGCGACACTGAGGCCGTGCGGGTGTTCTCGGCCCAAACTTTTACGCCAACTTCCATTGAAGTGGAAAAGGCTCGGTTGACGCTGGACTTGAGTGTCAGCAAGTCGCCCAGGTGGACGGGACGAATAAAGTCGATGTGATCCATTGCAGCGGTTACGACGTGAGTGCGGGAGTGCCGATAGGCGGCCATGGCACCCGTCAGATCGATAAAGTGCATCAGTCGCCCACCGAGCAAGCTGCCCAGAATGTTGGTGTCATTGGGCAAAATGATCTCGGTCATCTCAGACTGAGTGCTGGCGACTGTACGGACGGGCGGGTTGGACGGGTTAGAAGCTTGGACGGAACTCATTCTACCATTACCCCATACGCTGTTCGCTCGGTCGGTGAACCGGTTCCTGGAAGGTCGGGCTCTACAATAAAACGTAAAGTGGTCGTGCGGAGCCTTGTTTGTAGGCTCAGGTGCGAAATGTACAGTTCCAGTTTCAGCAATTGAGGCAAATTACGCAAATCGAGCAGCGAAGGATGAAAGACCAGACATGGAAAGCATGGACAAGATTGCAGGGCTTAAGGAAATTCTAGAGTTGGATCCGAAGAATAGCTTTGCCCGTTATGGGATGGCCATGGAACTTGCCAATCGCGGCGAGACAGAGGCTGCCATTACCGAGTTCGACACGTTGCTGGCAAACGATCCTGGCTATACGGCTGGATACTTCATGGCTGCGCAGACGCTGGCCAAGTCAGGTCAAAACCTTGCGGCAATCGAGCGCCTCAAAGCTGGGGTATTGAGTGCTGCTCGCACCGGAAACAGCCATGCTGTCAGCGAGATGCAGGCGATGCTCGATGAGCTGGAGAGATAGTGCTGTTTCGGTACCTGCTAATTAAGTGCGATTGAAACGGGATGGATTCGGATCTATTCCAAGCCGCTCAGCAGCCTTTCTTTATAGATTTGCATCTATACTTGCGTTATGGCCAAGTATTCCATTGTTGTTCCATTTCACAATGAAGAAGAAAACGTAACGGCCTTATACGCTCGCCTGAAGCAGGTTATGGAGCAGGTGGGTGATGATTTTGAGCTGGTGTTGGTCGATGACGGATCCGGCGATCGGACCTACAAGCTCCTTGAGGAGATTGCAGCGGTAGACAGCCGCGTGTTGGTGGTGAAGCTTCGCCGGAACTTCGGTCAAACCTCGGCTCTGGCAGCCGGTTTCGACCATGCATCTGGCGAGTTTATCCTCGCCATGGACGGCGACCTGCAGCATGACCCGAATGATATCCCCAGCTTCATTGAAAAGCTCGAAGAGGGATACGACGTTGTCTCCGGCTGGCGCAAGGTCCGGATTGACAACCTGATGTTGAGGCGGTTTCCATCGCACTGCGCGAACTGGCTCATGGCCAGGCTCTCCGGCGTAAACATCCACGACTTTGGCACGACTTTCAAGGCTTATCGCCGTGAAGTGATCCAGAACATTCCTCTCTACGGGGAGATGCACCGGTTCATTCCTGCGCTGGCCAGTTGGTATGGCGCATCGATCTGCGAAATTCCCATCAGGAATGTGAACCGTGAGCGGGGCAAGAGCCACTATGGAATCGGACGGACGTTCCGCGTCTTCTTCGATCTGATGACAATTCGGTTCCTTCTCAGATACATGAGCCGTCCAATGCACTTTTTTGGCGGGTTCGGTGTGTTGGGCATCATGATGGGCAGCCTGATCTCGTCGGTGTTGCTGGGGATGAAGATTCTTCAGCCGCATTCCAATGTCATGGATCAACATGGACCGTTGTTTGTGATTGGCGGTGTGCTGATCGTAGCTGGCATTCAGATGCTGGCAATTGGGCTGCTAGGTGAACTGCTGGTCCGTCAATATCACGCAAGTCAACATCGCGCGCCCTACACAGTTGATCGCATTGTGCGTCTGGACTCAACGGAAGAGCAGAGCATGATGTCAGACATGGACTGAGCGCCCTCGAACATCGAATAGCAAAGCCCCTCAGGCATTGCCTGGGGGAGTTTGTGGTTTCTGGACGAGCTTATCGAGGTCATTTCCTTCACATGCGGTCGACAAAAGCTTGCAGCATGCGGGTCCGAGGGTGCATTCTGGCCGTGGCATGAAAGCAATCCAAATCCACGAGACAGGCGGCCCGGAGGTCTTGACCCTGGTCGATTTGCCCATTCCCGAGCCGGGGCCAGGGCAGATCTTGATCCGCGTAGAAGCAATTGGCCTCAACTTCATTGAAGTGTATTTTCGCAAAGGCGTATACAAGGCCTCCCTTCCGCTCACGCCGGGCAGCGAGGCAGCCGGCACAGTGGAGGAGCTCGGCCCAGGAGTGACCGGATTCGTTGCTGGAGACTCCGTGGCCTCGGTGAGTGTGCTGGGCAGCTATGCGGAGTACGCGCTGGTCCCAGCGACGCAACTTGTGAAGACCCCGGAAGGGCTGTGCCCTGAACATGCCGCTGCCGCGATGCTGCAAGGAATGACGGCCCACTATCTTTCCCACTCAACATTCCCTCTAAAAGCTGGGGACACTGCATTGGTTCACGCGGGGGCTGGCGGCGTGGGGCTGCTGCTGACTCAGATCGCGGTGCGGCTCGGCGCGCGGGTCATCACGACCGTGTCGACAGCAGCGAAGGCAGAGTTGTCTCGCGAGGCGGGCGCTTCCGATGTGATTTTGTACACTGAGCAGGATTTTGAAGCGGAGGTCAAGCGCATCATGGGCGGGAAAGGCGTTGACGTTGTATACGACTCGGTAGGGAAGACTACGTTTGAAGGCAGCCTGAATTGCCTGAGACCGCGCGGCATGGTGGCGCTTTTTGGTGCGTCAAGTGGGCCTGTGCCTCCGTTCGACCTGATTCAACTTGCCGGAAAAGGATCGTTATTTGTGACTCGGCCTACCCTCTGGCATTACATCGCTACGCGTGCGGAACTCGAGGGGCGGGCCGGGGACGTGCTGGGCTGGGCCGCCAAGGGGGAGCTGAAACTGCGGACTGAACATATTTATTTGCTGGCCGATGCCGCGCAGGCGCAGAGCGATCTTGAGGCGCGCAAGACCACGGGGAAGATTCTGCTGGAACCATAGCAGCAGCGATCAGTCAATTTAGGCCGGAGTTAATGGATGACGAGAATTTCCGTCGGGTCGGAAGATCGTGTGTTTGTACTGACGGGGGCTGGAATAAGCGCGGAAAGTGGGCTGCCTACCTTTCGCGCGTCCGATGGCCTATGGGAGGGGCACCGGATCGAAGATGTTTGCACGCCTGAGGCTTGGCAGCGCAATCCCGCGCTTGTTTGGGAGTTCTATTCAGCGCGACGGGCTGCCGGCGCAGCGGCACAGCCCAATCCAGCACACATCGGACTCGCGACGCTTGAGTCCAGGCTGGGTGACCGCTTCTTCCTTTGCACTCAGAATGTAGACGACCTTCATGAACGGGCTGGCTCGGTGCGGCTCGTCCACATGCATGGTGAGCTTGCCAAGGCGAGGTGCTCATGGGAGTGCGGCAAAGCACCGGTTGAAGACTGCAAGGTCTATACGAGCCTGGACGAAGTGAGCCGCTGCTCCTGCGGTGGTCGTCTTCGACCCCATATAGTTTTCTTCGGCGAAATCCCATTGGAGATGGGCCGCATCAAGAAAGAGATTCGCAATGCGACCTTGATGGTGGTGGTTGGGACATCTGGGTCAGTCTATCCAGCAGCCAACTTTGTGCATTGGGCGCGGGAGGGCGGCGCACGAACGGTGTATGTTGGGCCCGAGCCGCCGTTGAATGCCTCAGCGTTTACCCACGTGGTTGAAGGCAAGGCGGGGGAAGTCCTGCCAGGTTTGTTTGTTGTGTAGTGGATCTATTGGTGTTGGCGTGGTAACGTCCGAATTCAAAGTTGAATCTGCACTTTGAACGATTGGGTTTTGTCAGTGGCGAATTCGAATGCTTTCGCAGCATCATCCAGGGAGAATTCTCCATTGATCAGGGGCCGCAAATTGATGCGCCTCATCGCCACTAGCCGGATTGCCTCGTCAAAGACATTGCCATAGCGCATCGAGCCAATTAAATTGATTTCCTTGTTCATAATGAGGTTGGCGGGCAGCGGTGTGTCTCCGGTTCCCATCGTGCCGATCTGCACGATGGTCCCACCGGGCCGCACCAAGTCAAATGCCCCACGCAGAGCTCTGGGCGAACCCGAAGCTTCAAAGATGAAGTCAAACCCGTCGCCTGCAAGGGCGCGGACCTGGTCGGCTAAATCTGCGGATGCAGGGTCGAGGGCCGCATCGGCGCCGAGCTCGCTTGCCTTGGAGCGGCGCACGGGGACGATATCGCTAACCACGACTGGAATAGCGCCGAATGCCTTGGCAACAAGCGCTACAAGGAGCCCAATAGTGCCTGCGCCGGTCACCAAGGCGCGTTTTCCTGAAACAACGCCGGCGCGCTTGACCGCATGCAACGCGACGGCGAGCGGTTCCGTCATCGCACCCAGGCTGTCGTCCAGTTCCACGGGAAGTATGTGACATTGATCCGAGCGCACTAGGACGAATTCAGCAATGGCGCCATTGGTAGGTGGAGTCGTGCTGGCGCTGCCGATCACGATGGTCCTGCGGCACAGATTGCCCCTGCCGGCCTTGCAGTAATCGCAGAACCCGCAAGCACGGGCAGGGTTGACCGTGACACGCTCGCCGATTTTGACCGTGTCCACCTCGTCTGCAACCGAGACAACTTCTGCAGTGAGTTCATGGCCGAGAACAAATGGGCGATCAGGCACAAAGGCAGCGCAATAGCCGTGCTCATAGTAGTGCAAGTCTGAGCCACAAATGCCTACCTTGCGGTTGCGCAAGAGCACCATGCCCGGTTGCAGCTCCGGACGAAGATAGGTCTCGATCCGGATATCCCTTGGACCATGTAGCACAGCGGCTTTCATCGATTGGCCCATGTTGAATACCCCTCACATCGCCAGGATCTGTGCCCAGACTGCAGGGTCCACAGGAAGACCAAGTTTAAGATTCTCAGCGCGGATGCGTAAAGTCTGCTCTCCTGGATAGCGTATTTTGGCACTCTCCTTCGCAGCGCGCGACCGGTGCAGGGAATCAACGATATCGTCAGTCAACTGCGCTGCTCTCGGTTCGGGCCCAAAAGCAGCAGGATTGATGGCAATGAATATCTGAGAGATGCCGCTTTCCTGCAAGGGATCGAGGGTCAGTTGATGAGTAGCAAGACCCAGTGAAGTCATTGCGGCAACCATGTCCAGCACGACGGCTAGCCCAGAACCCTTCCAGTAGCCAATGGCCAATGGCCGAAGCGAATTCTCAATGGCGGCGGGATCACGCGTCAAGTTGCCCTCTACGTCAAAACCACCATCGATTGGCAGGAGCTCGCCGCGTAGTTTGTAGCTTTCGATTGTACCGTAAGAGAACTGCGACATGGCCATGTCCAGTACCACAGGACCTTTCTCACGAGGCACTGCGATGACCAGGGGGTTATTTCCAACGCATGGATCAAGCCCACCCCACGCAGGCATGTTGGGCAACGTGTTCGTCCAGCAAATGCCGATGAAGCCGGCCTCGGCGGCTTGCCAGCCGTATGTGCCTGCCCGCATCCAATGGTTGGTGTTGCCCAGGGTCACAAAGCCGATACCGTGATCGCGGCTTAGAGCAAGAGCGCGCTCCATGCACGCAATCGCGTTCAGGTTGCCTGGACCTCGGTGCCCGTTCCAGCGTTCCATCGCGCCGAAATGCGCCACTAATTCCGGCTCCGCCTTGGCATCGACAACGCCACTCCGGATCATGGCTTCAAAGCGAGGGAAGCGATTGATCCCATGCGTGTAAACGCCATCGCAAGTGGTCTCCGCAAAAAGTCGCGCACAGATCTTCGCGCGGGAGTCTGAAAAACCAAGCTTGCAAAGAACGGATGCGAGCTGTTTTTGTACTTCATGAAAGGGGATTCGATTCATAGAGCCCTGTATGCGAAATCTGCCATCAACATGTTCAGTTGCCAAGTAAGTATAGTCCGGGCCGTAAACCTTTGTATCGCTTGCGCAGCCAAAGATTTGACCCTTCCTGCGTCTCCTCATTCGATCCAGCTGCATGTCGAATTTTGGAGAGCTGAAAATTCCGATTAAAAATGGAATCGATAACGCAGTTCCACGGAAAACAACCTTGGATCGTTGAAGTGGAAACCGCCAATGGTGACGGAGTTGTCCTCAAGCACACGGTGATTTGTCACGTTGATGATCGACGCGGAGACCTTCCATCTCTCACCGATCTTACGACCGGCCGATACGTCGAAAGTAGTGTGTACGGGGAGGGTGTTGCCTTGGTACGGGCCTTGGCCTGATCCTCGAAGGCCGTTGGTGAAGCCGGAGCCGTAATATACGTTCGTCGAGAACCACGTCCGCAGTGGAAGCTTGGCCGTAAAGCCCGTGTTGAGTGTGTTGCGCTGGTCATGATCGACAGGGATGTATTCGGGTCCCAGCGCACACACCGGATCGCTTGGAAGTGAGCACGTGAAGCCTCCAATGATGTTTCCGCGTTGCTCAGCGATTTGGTTTGAGTAGGTGAGGTGGAACTGGCCAATGTGGCCCAATTGAGGCGAACGCAAGGTCATCTCCCACGCCCGAATGAGAGCTCCATCCACGGCGATGGGAAAATACATGTTCGATTCGCCAAGGTTAGCGTGATCGAGGAAATTGTTCACACGATTCTTAACATTGGCAATATCGAGGAGCCAATCCTTATAGGGAATCTGAATCCCGAATTGATGTTCCTCGTCACGCTCGGAGGGCAGAGGCGTGAAAGTATTCTCGCCTGACCTGAGGGATTGGGCGTAGGTCAGCACGGCGCTGGAGACAGTCTCGATGGGGGCTGGCTGGAAAAAGTGGCCATAGAAACCGCGCAGGACCCAGTGCAGACGGGGAATCTCACCCGTGGCACCAATGCGGGGATAGATTGCGGATTCGTCGAGTCCGCCGTTGTAGATAGAGAATCGTTCACCGCCGAGGAGCGTAACGTATCGGCCTAAGCGCAGATGGTCGGAGACGTAGAACTCGATCAGCCCGGCGTTGGCGTTGGAGGGTGCGGAGTCTTCACTGCCGCCGTGAGGCAATATGCCGAAGAGATCGTTCTCTCGTTGATAGAACGAGTAAAGCCCGACAGAGAAGTTATTCTTCCCAATGTCAGCATGCGCATCGGCTTGGCCACCCGCGTAGTTCGAGCTTTGATGCCAAGTGGTACCAACTGGGTTGTCGGTTGGGAGTGAGTCGTAGTTGGCCTGGTTGAAGTGATAGAAGGGGGCGACAGAAAACAGCGCCTTGGGAGAGATTGTGTGAACCCAGTTGGCGATGACAAAGGAGTCGCGCTCGGTCTGCCCGTCGCGCAGGCCGTAGGACTCGTAATATTGGCTGGCCTGCTCCCAGTCATTGGGGTCAGGATCGTACGGAACCTGGAAGTGGTCCTGCCGGTACTGCGCATTCAAGCGCAGCTGATCCGTGGGGGTTTGATTTCGGATCACAGAAACGAAGCTGCTTTGGGAGTTTGTGGCGTCGTGGAAAATCGCGGCGACGGGAGTGGCCAAGCCGTAGTTGGACCCGGAGCCCGCCAGGCTGGCATACCACGCTGTTGAAGCGGAATGGTCGCCCAGGGATAGCTGGGCCTCGCTTGTATAGAGGTTGCCCGCGCTGACCAGCGCTTCGCCGTCCCGGCTACGTTCGAAGCCATTGCGGGGCAGTACATTAAACACCCCGTAGGTGCGGTCGCCGACATCGGACGAGTAGCTGCCGCGCTGGACCTCTAGAGAATCGATGTCTTTGGGATCAATCTGCGGGCCCACATTGGAGGCAATTTTGGTGTTTGGGATTGCGATTCCGTCAATGAGCCAACTGGTTTGGTGGCCGCCACGCATGTGGAGCATGTCGTGGGTCATGTAAGCGCCTGGGACATAGTCAGTAATCATCTCCAGACCGAGGGTGCGACTGGCGCCGGGAGTCTGATCGATGTCAGCCCGGGTGATCAGCGTGGTGGGCGTAACGGAGTCCGCGGCGGAGACAGAGGTCTGTGCGCCCTGCACGACAATGGTTTGTGTCGCCGCGGCGACCGAGAGAGGAATATGCAGGATCGGGTTGGTTCCTGAGGCAACAGTAAGCGCCTGTTCAATGGCGGCAAAACCGGCGGCAGTAACTTTCAGCCTGTAAACGCCGATTGGTACTTGAGGCAGCTCAAATTCACCATCGAATCCGGTTTTTGCGGTCAGGATGAATGCTGAATCGGCGGCCTGCAGGGTGACAGCCGCACCGCTCACTGGGCGGTGCTGCGAATCGTGGACCACGCCATGCAGGGAGGCGAAGACAGTAGCATGCGCCGATGCCGGAGACGCGAACAAGGCAGCAGCGGCAAAAAGGCATATTCGGCGCATGAACAAGCAAGCCTCAAAGGTGATCCGGCTGAAGGGCAGGCGAAACTCAAGTCCCAAGTCATTGGTGCATGAGAAAGGGGATGGATGGGCGATTCAGCTTTGGTTCGATGCGGGAGGGCCACGGCCGGCGTGGGTGCGAATCTGGTTGAGGAGGCCCGTGGTGCGTACGTGGGTGGGCGTGTGGGCCTGAAGTAACAGAACCGGCAGGCCGGTCGGGGAACCCGCCAGCGCAACGATTGTCGATGTGGGGCCGGCGGTGTAACCGGGGAAACTGGGACAAGTCGACGGCGCGGTGAAGATTGACCTGCCCCCCGATGTGGACTGGGACATGAGCGCAGTCATGTGCATAGACATGGTGCAGTGGTGTGCGCCGTGTCGTTGGCAGCAGGGCGGCAAGCCAGATTCGTCGTCAGCCTGGAGGGTCCCCGCTAGCGGCCCTAAGCTGAAGAACAGAATCAGGAATATGGAAGACACGCGCCTCATCTGGAACAGATGGTACACGAGTGCGCAATAGCAGGTCGAAGAGATCAACCATTGGTTGCCTCGTACTCAGGTATCATCTGGTTATTGACCGCTTGGAATTAATTTGAGTTGATCAAAGATTAAGAGGAAATGTCGGTGTCTAAAGTGAAGGATTCCGTATCGCAGTTACAAGTTTGTGAACATGCAGAGGGTGGGTCAGGGAGCAAATCCCGCAATGGGCGCCCGCTGCGAATTGCTCTTTTTGGATTTGGGACCGTGGGATCTTCCGTGGCGCGGATTCTGGTAGATTCCAAACCTGATGGCTTGGAACTGACGCACATATTCAATCGCGGCGTGGCCCGAAAACATGTGGACTGGACACCAGCAACGGTGCAATGGAGCGAGGATGCCGATGCGGTGCTCACTGGGGACGTGGATGTTGTCGTGGAACTTGCGGGTGGGCTCGACCCTGCCGGGGGGTGGGTACGCAAGGCACTTGATTCGGGCAAGAGCGTAGTCACGGCCAACAAGAAATTGATTGCTTATCACGGAGTGGAGTTAGAACGACTGGCGGCGGCCAAGGGCGGGCACCTGAAATATGGCGCTGCGGTCGCGGGCGGTATCCCAGTGATACCGGGCCTCGAACAAGGGCTGGCAGGGGATCGAATCGAGCGCATTGAAGGCATATTGAACGGCACCTGCAACTTCATCCTCAGCAAGATGGAGGAGGGCGCCGAGTATGCAACAGTGTTGGCGGTGGCACAGGCTAAAGGTTTCGCCGAAGCCGATCCTACAGAGGATGTGGGCGGATTTGACGCGCGGGCAAAGCTGGCCATTTTGATGCGGCTAGCGCTGCGGGTTGCGGTGGATCCTGACAAGATTGTGCCCCGGCCAATCACCACAGTTTCTGCAGTGGACTTCAGTTATGCGCGGGACCTCGGCAGCACGATTCGCCAGGTTGCCCGCGCACAGCAGAAGGATGGAAAAGTTGCAGCCACGGTGGGTCCGATGCTTGTGGATATCCATTCGCCCCTCGCGTGGTCAAGGGGCACCGAAAATATGGTGATCTTCAGCGGGCATTATGGCGGAGATGTAGTGTTCTCAGGTCATGGGGCGGGGGGGCATCCGACAGCTGTGGCTGTGGTCAGCGATCTGCTCGCCTTGGCGCATGGATCCCAGCGGGTGGAAATTCCCTCTGTTCCTTCAGGGGTCAGTGGGGAGTTTGAGGTTCCTCATTACATCCGATTTCTTGTGATGGATCGGCCGGGAATTGTCGCCGCGATTACGGCTGCGCTCGCAGAAGAGAAGATCAACATTCGCGCCATCGTGCAAAAGCCGGGCTATCCGCAGGATGCGCTGCCATTCGTGGTTACCGTAGAGCCGTGCAAGTCATCAACGCTGAAACGGGCTTTGACGAAGATGGACAGCATGGATTGCTTCCTGGTTGATCCGCTTGACTTGCAAATGCTGGAGTAAGGAAGTCGCAATCAGATCGTGAATTGAGATTCGTTGTGAGGGCCAAGCAGTGATCAACACGGTTTATCGATGTGAAATATGCGGGATCGAGAGCGATGACCCGGTGCGGTGGATCGTAATTCACTGCAACGACGCACAACTGACGGTTTTCAAATGGACTAAAGAGGCGGCCAGCGCACCCCTGGCACGGCACTACTGCGGTGAGGCGCACGCGCAGACTTATATCAGCAGGTGGTTTGAATCGTTTTGCGGATAAGACCGTAGTTCATCCCTTCATCACTGCGGCGCAGGTCCGGTGGACTCCCGAATAACCAACTCCGGCGCCATGATGATCTCGGGAGGGAGGGGAGCTTCCCGGTTGGCGATGCGTTCGAGCAAGACTTGCGCGCCGCGCTTTCCCATCTCCATCAGAGGTTGGCGGACGGTGGTGAGCGAAGGCGTGTAATAAGCCGCGGACAAAATATCGTCGAATCCGACAACGGAAATATCGCCGGGCACACTGAGCCCAGAGTCTCTTAGTGCGCGGATAGCGCCGACGGCGGCGATATCGTTGAAGCAGAAGATCGCGGTGAAGTCGCGGGTCTTCTCGAGAAGTGCCTGCATGGGTTTGTAGCCGATTTCAGGTGCCATGGGATGGTACCCGTCCTTCATCGACCATCCGGCTGAGTCGATCCGGATGCTGAGAGCCGGATCAAGCTTGAGGTTGATCTCCTGTGCAACCTGCTGGATGGCCTCCCAGCGGAACTCCGAATCGGGAATGGCGCGCGGGCCGCGCATGAACGCGATACGGCGATGACCGAGCGAGTACAGGTGTGTGAGTGCCTGTTGCACAGCCTGGTGATGATCGAGAACGATGTTGGTTACGTTTTCAGATGCGCTGTGTGCTGAGATGGCGACAACTGGAACTGGAACATCGATGTTGTCCGACGGTGTGTTCAGAAGCAGGAAACCATCAACCGCGCGCTCGACCAGCATGCGCGGATACTTTTCGATGAGGTCCTTCTTCCAGTCGTGGCAAGCAGTGAAGTAAAAATAATGAGCGCCGGTTAGTTCCTGAACAACGCCGCTCATCACCCGTGTAAAGTAGCCTTCGCTCAAATCCGGGGCAAGAACTCCAACGCTCATCGACCGGCTCTGGCGGAGTGATCGAGCGAAGTAATTCGGGCGGTAATTAAGCCGGTTTGCAGCTTCTACCACCCGATCGCGGGTCTCCTGGGGGATCGACTTGGCAGAAGGCGAGTTATTCAGGACAAGGGAGACAGTTGTCTGTGAAAGCTCCAGATGCTCGGCGAGCATCCTCAGGTTGACATGTCCGGGTGGCGTTGAAAGCTTTCCCTTTGCCATGTTGGAGTTGTAACACGTTTTATATAAAGGGGAAACACGTATCCGACACTAATACATCGATTTTCCTCGATGTGCCAGCAGGGGTGTCCCCGTCAACACCCTCCAGACGCGAAGGATCCTTTAAATCCATGAGCATTTCCAAGCCGCCGGAGGACAACTTTGTCCGTCTGCTACGGAGTTTGGATATGGTTCAGGCCCGCCTTGAGTGGCCAGACCTTTCCGTTGAAGACAAAGGTCCCTGTCAAAGTGCCCGGCAAAGTGATCGTCGCGTTCAGACCATCTCCACGTCGGCGATATTCGACCTTGATAGGCCCTGCAGGATGCGGAAAACTTGCGGTTAGGGATGGCAGCGTACCCATGTGTGGCGCAATGCGAACGGAGGCAAATCCAGGGCTGGCAGGTTCGATTCCGGCGACCAACGTAAGCAGGTCATAGATTGGATGCGCCGTCCAGGCGTGGGAATCCGAACGGGTATCGCCAGGGACCTCGGGCCAGGTGCTGAAGTGCAGTGCCAGCATCTTCCGCCAGGGCTCAATAGAATTGAGGTACTCATCTGCGAGACCGGCGTGGTCCAATGCGCGTGCCAGGTAAAAGCGGAAGTAATACGAAGCGCTCAGAACGCCGGCAGGTGTGGTTCCCGGCTGAATGGCGAGAATGTTCCGAAGAACCTGCAGCTGGCGATCATGGGGGACCACATCGAAGAGGGCTGCCAGGATGTTCGCCTGCTGGCTGAAGCTCTTTTTATCGGGAGTGTCGGCGACCAAACCACGCTCAGCCGACCAGCATTTGTTGAAAATGCCCGTACGGACTTGAGCAGCGATGGTTTCGTAGTGAGCTGAACGGAGAGGATCGCCGAGGGTCCTTTCCATTTCGGTGGCTTCGCCCAGCGCTCCCAGATACTCGAGTGTCGTTACGCAGGACTCGCCGTGCGCATCGTAGGTCGGGATCTCTTGTTTTTCAGAGACCCAGTCGACAAAGCTCCACCATGGCAGCTTGTTCAGAAGACCGTCAGGCTGCACGTGAGTCGCGAACCAATCGAGAACAGTGCGGGTTCCAGGGAGGGAGGATCGGACCAGCTGAGGATCGGGACGGTAGAGCCAGTAGTCGTGGACCATTCCCACCCAAAGCAAAGAAAAGGTTGGAATCGTTTGGACTAGGGAGCTCGGGTAGCGGCTGAGCGTAATTCCGTCCGGATTGCGGGAGTGGTCGAACGCTTCAATGGCCTGGCGGGCCAGGCGGTCATCACCGGCTACGGCGTAAGAGATTAGAGCCTGGACGCGGGTATCGCCGGCATACTGGAGTTGCTCGTAATACGGCGTATCCATGTATGTCTCATGGGCGTCGAGCCGGGCAGTGCGCCAACTAATCTCCCAGACCTTTGCCAGCTCTGGGTCCGGGGAACTAAACGAGGCACGTTCTTCAAACGGATAGGCCGTGAAGTTGGCTGTCAGGGACTCCAAGGCCAGCGGCTGGTCGCCGGTCTGGATGTCAAGGTCAAGATAGCGCCACGTACGCCACCAGAGCGGCTGAAACGACCGATGGGCGCTCCCGTCCGGTAGAAAGCTGTCAGAGATCCCGAGGGCAACCCGATCCTTCACCTCGTTGCGGTCCCCCTTGTGCTGATTCTTGTCGAAGAGAGCTTCTGAATAAGTGATTCGGATGTTTGCGCCTTTGCCACCGGACACGGTTAACAGGGGATAGGCGGTGGTGAGGGTCTCGCGGTCCAGGAGGAGATGAATGTGTTTGCCCGGTTCGATGACCACCGGCTTGCGCGGAAAGGAAGACAGGGAGGATGAATCAGTCTGGACAGTGACATGGGCGCTCTCTTCGCCCATCAATATCGAAACCGAATGAGCCTCGGATAGGTCTGCCCGAACCACTTTTCCGGGGTCTGTCGCGATATACTCCATCGCTGGAAGCTCATCCGGGACCAGCCCCCATGGATTGTCGCCGGTTGTGTCGGTTGAATGCCCTTTGTTCACATCCGGGTAGATGCTTTCGCGAATCGCTGATGTGGCAACGAGCCATGATGGGCCAGTCACTCCGGAATCTAGCCAGTTCCAGTCATATTTGGCGGCGTCGATCTCTTCCCCAGGCCCGGACGCCATGTAAGCCCAGAAGCCATTGGCAACACGCGGGACGGGACGCTGCCCCTGCTCCTGCTCGACCAGCCAACCGGCCGGCGTGCTGATTGAATCGGCCCCAGTGGCCTCACTCTCTAGCAGAAAGGCAGTGCGGTCAGTCATTTGCGCGATTGGGGCATAAACCCCGAAGTTCCAGACCGTTGCGGTGATCAGATTCGTTCCAGGCTGAAGGTACGGGCAGAGGTCGATACGTTCGTAGCGCCAGTGGGTCAAATCGCCACGGGCCGGGCCATCACCGACTCGATGACCGTTCACAAAGAGAATGAAGCGGTTGTCGGCGGACACGCGAACCAAATAGTTAGCGGGAACAGCGGCTAGTGTGAGCGTGTGCCTGAAATGGAGTACGACCGGCTCACGCAGGGGAGCCGTGGGGTGCGTGATCCACGAGGCTTGCCAGTTGTGATGGGGCGGATCGGGTTGAAGGTAGTGCTGGACGGTGCTGGAATCGATGGCCTGCGTATGAAGGGCAACGCCGGGAAGGGCGAGTGCCAAGAGCGTCACAACTACGCGCATAAGATCTAGCTTTCTCAACAACAAGCCCTAGCTTACCGGAAATCGATGGGCCTTGAATGGATATTTCACTCCAGGAAGGGCGTCGGAATGCGGGGCGGTTGAAAGTCTATACTTGGCTCCATCGAGGCCATCATTCGGTGTCCTCGGCGTTATGGAAATCCGGACAAGGGTCGCGACTCAGTTCAGGCAGGCCAGTGTCAGTAGAATTCATGCTTCAGCGTGGGCAAACACCAAAATGTCTGCTTGTATGCACTTGATTTAGCAGCGTTGTAACCTGCCATTCACATTGACCCGGTAGCCTTCATATCTGTGAACGCCAACATGCCTGAGATTCACATTTCCCAAGCCCAACTTCAGCCGGAAGCGCCCTCACCTGGCGGCCAGGGTCCAGGGAACAGGGCCTCGAACGAGGTATCGCGTGTTCGCGTGCATCTGCTGTCTCGCGGCAATTCGGCTTGGGCCGACCGCGGGTTTCATTGGTTGATGGTCATCTGCGCGCTTACTATCTTCGGAATCGTTGCGCTGATCGCGACGGAGCTGGTCCTGCGTAGTCAGTTGGCCTGGAGCAAGTTCGGATTTAAGTTCTTTTTTTCTCACTTTACCAATCCGGACACCAAGCTGCCGTTGTACTGGGACCCGGTGAACGGGCACTTCAGCGCATTGCCATTCCTTTACGGGACGCTTGTATCCTCGTTTCTTGCTCTGTTAATTGCGGTGCCGCTTGCAATTGGCGTCGCGATCTTCCTGACTGAAATGTGCCCTCAATTGCTGCGTGGACCTTTGGCGTTTGTCACTGAGTTGCTTGCAGCCATCCCCAGCGTCATCTATGGCCTGTGGGCCGTGACCATTCTCGTGCCACTCATGCGAGAACAAGTCAATCCGTTGTTGTTCAAGCTGCTTGGATGGACGGGATTGACGAGCGATGACAATCCCACTGGTCTCGGCTTTCTAACGGCCGGGGTCATCCTGGCGGTGATGATCCTGCCCATCATTTCTTCTCTCACGCGGGAAGTAATGAGCACAGTTCCGCACTCCCAGCGCGAGGCGGTCCTGGCCCTGGGCGCAACCCGCTGGGAGATGATCAGAATTGCCGTGTTGCGAAACGCACGCATCGGCATTGTGGGCGCGATTATTCTGGGCCTAGGCCGCGCGCTTGGCGAGACCATGGCAGTGGCCATGGTGATCGGAAATAGTCCGGAAATTCACCGTTCCATCCTTGCCAATGGAAGCACCATGGCTTCGGTGATTGCGAACGAGTTTAGCGAAGCTTCGGACGAACTCCACATGAGTGCGTTGATAGAAATCGGCTTGGCGCTCTTCGTCGTGACCATCATCGTCAATGCGATTGCACGGATGCTAGTTTGGGCGGTTACGCGTGGGGCGCCTGCGCAGACTCGTTGAGAACTGCAGCAATTTGTGACAAGGAAACATAGGCTGGAGAGCTCAAGCTGCCGACTGAATATAAAACTCGAGCGAGGATACGAACGCTGACCGATGGTCTGGCGAGCGGGCTGGCGGTACTTTCGACCATTCTGGTGATCGCACCTTTGGTGGCAATCTTTGTGTATCTGATTTACAAGGGCGCCGTCTCGCTCAATTTGGACTTCTTTACCCGCAATCCTGTTCCCGTAGGCGAGCTTGGCGGGGGAATGGCGAACGCAATCGTGGGGTCGGCGATTTTGCTCGGAGTTGGCAGCCTGATCGGTGTCCCGGTCGGAATCAGCGGGGGCATTTTCCTTGCCGAATTCGGACGCGGCAGCAGGCTGGCTACGGCAATTCGCTTTACAGCCGATGTACTCAACGGTGTGCCCTCCATCGTGATGGGAATTGCGATCTACTCGTTGATAGTCGTGCCGCAGAAGCATTTCTCGGCATTGTCCGGTGGCGTTGCGCTAGGGATCATGATGATCCCCACCGTCTGCCGCACCACCGAAGAAATGCTGCTGATGGTTCCGCACGCAGTGCGCGAGGCCGCTCTCGCGCTTGGTGTCCCGAACTGGCGATCAGTATTGGCCATTACTGTTAAGACCGCATCGCCGGGCATCATTACGGGTTGCATGTTGGCCTTTGCACGCGTGGCGGGCGAGACGGCGCCATTGATCTTTACGGCTTTGGGTAATTCAAATTGGAGCACGAATCTCAACCAACCCATCGCTGCTCTGCCGCTCCAAATCTATGTGTACGCCCTCTCCCCCTACGACGAGTGGCACCGGTTGGCGTGGGCAGGAGCTCTGGTGCTGATTGTGTTGATCGTCCTTGCAGTTTCGCTGGTTCGGTACGTAACGAGCCGTGGTGTCTTGAAAGGGGCAAGCTAAGTGGGAGTTGGGATCGAAGTTATAGGCCTGAATGCGTGGTACGGCACTAATCACACGCTGCAGGAGATCAACCTGAACATGCCGGCTAATCACGCCACGGCGCTTATTGGCCCTTCAGGCTGCGGTAAGAGCACATTTGTTCGATGCTTGAACCGCATGCACGAGACCAATCCTATCGCGCGTGTGACGGGTACCGTGCGAATTGGCGACCTGGACATCTACAAGGACACCAAGCCGGTAGAGATCAGGCGCCGGGTGGGTATGGTCTTCCAGCGCCCCAATCCGTTTCCCACGATGTCGATTTACGACAATGTGGCAGCCGGACTCAAGCTGAATGGTTACAGCAATCGTCGTGCGCTCGACGAGATTGTGGAGCGGTCGCTGAAGAACTCTGCGCTGTGGGATGAAGTGAAGGACGACTTGAGGAAGAAATCCGGCGCAAGCCTATCCGGTGGTCAGCAGCAGCGCCTGTGCATTGCGCGCGCGCTGGCTGTGGATCCTGAAGTACTGCTGATGGACGAGCCGGCCTCCGCGCTCGACCCCGTCTCCACGTCAAAGATTGAAGACCTGATCTTCCAGTTGAAATCGCAGTACACTATTGTGATTGTGACGCACAACATGCAGCAGGCGGCCCGCGTAGCCGAAAAGACGGGCTTCTTCCTGAATGGAAGGATGGTGGAATTCGACTCGACGCACAAGATCTTCACCAACCCAAGCGACAAACGCACGGAAGATTACATAACAGGCAGGTTCGGATGACGCGCATACGCTTTCAACAAAGTCTCGACGACTTGAAGGAACAATTGCTGGTGATGGCAGGTTTGGCTGAGCAAGCCATTCAGCGTGCCATTGAGGCCTACCGTGTGCGCGATCTCTCAATTTGCGATCTGGTGAGCCGCAGCGAGATTGCCATCAACCGGTTAGAGCGGGAAATTGACCAGGCGGCGCTCGACCTGTTGGCGATGGAACAGCCGATGGCGGTTGACCTTCGCTTTATTCTGAGCGTAATCAAGATCAATGCAGATCTTGAGCGGGTTGGCGATGCCGCCAAAAGCATCAGCGAACGAGTGCGCCACATTGAGCAGATGGCTGTGGTCGACCTTCCGGTGGACATTCCCAGAATGGCATCGATGGCCGCGGACATGGTGCGCAAGTGCCTACAGTCGTTCATTGAGGGCGATGCCGAAATGGCACGGGCTGTGCTGACGATGGACGACGCTGTGGATGCGATGAACCGCGCGGCCTATAAGGCACTGATCAAGGTGATGGAAGAGGAGAGTCATCTTGCTCCGCAAGCTCTGAATGCGCTGATGATTTGCCGTAGTCTCGAGCGCGTAGCCGACCATGCGACGAACATTGCTGAGGATGTAGTTTTCTGGGTTCAAGGCGCGGATGTGCGACATCACAAGAGCGTTACCGGTGGACGGGACGCGAATGCGGGCCTGAACGTCGATCCGGCGCCAACCACGCAGCCCTGAATGGCAGAGATCGCCTCGCATTTCTATGCCGGTTGCGGAGATGGCATCTGCGTGCCCTCGGCTCCCCAATTACATAGTTACGATAAACTCCGAAGTCGGCCTGAGCACTCGCGCCTCACGAGAGTTCAACACCTTCTTTGAACCTGGCTTATCAAGCCAGTGGCGAGTCGGCTTCGAGTTCCGCTAAAATCCGTTCCAGAGCCTCCGCGGCGGCTTTCGTTCCGTCTGCAGAGAGGCTCATTCGGATGGGTTGTTTAGGGTCGATCGTGATGGCGTAAAGTATGATTTCGTGTGTGCCGCCCTGGATGTAGAACATATCCAAGAGATCTTTCATGCCGATATCGTGTGCAGTGAGTGTGGGCGGGTAATCGCGCGTGAAACGGGGTGTGGTGCGTGTAACAGTGCCAACCGGATTACCGTCGTTTGCGGCGTCGATGATTAGGATTCGGCCCGCTTGTTCGAGCGGCTCCAGTAGCGTAAAGCCGCCCGTACCGCCGTCGAGGCACTCTACGCCGGGAGGGAGCGGATGTTCCTCGATAGCCCTCACTACATAGACGCCGATTCCTTCGTCGCCCATCAGGACATTGCCGAGTCCCAGGACCAGCGTCTTCTCTTGACTCTCAAGACTTTTTGTCACTCTTCTCCCGTTCAAACTTCCATCCGCCAATAATCGAGGATACCGTACCGCGGCCCTCGATGTAGTCGTGATAGAAGGCGAGATAGATGTGAATGATGATAAAGGTGACAAAGAACCACATAAACGTGTGATGCCAGAAGCGCACGCCAAACTCGCCGCCCATCAGCGGAACAATCCAGGTGAACATCCGAGGCAGCCATGAATTGCTCATGCTGGAGTACAGCGCGAACCCGGTAATAGTCTGAAACACAAACGCCAAAAATGTGAAGAAGTAGATCAGACCGGCCAATGCGTTGTGTCCGGTGGAGATGGGACCGTGCAGTTTAGTCTCGAGCACGTCGGCTTTAATCACGTCGACAATTTCAGTTTGCTGGGCCTTTGTGAACGGGAAAAAGGCGTGCCAGCTGGAGTACCTGTTTCCGACGAAGCCCCAGTAGAGACGCGCCAGGAAGTTGAAGACATAGACGAATGCACAGAGGAAGTGAATGAAACGCACCCAGCCGAACCAATACTGTTGGTAGGACTCAGAGGCATAGAACGGGCTTGAGGGCGCTCCGATGAGATAGCCGGTGATGCAAAGCGCCACCAGGGCCACCGCGTTGATCCAGTGGTAGACGCGCACCGGGAGTTCCCAGACGTAGATTCGCACGTACTCTACCGGATGCTTGGGAATTGCCGGCAAACCACTACTTGCGCCAATTACGGGAGCACTCATGGGCATCACTCGAAGGAGACCTGGTGAAGGTGCCGACCCTGCGGATCGTAAAGGTGAACGGCGCAGGCCAGGCACGGGTCAAAGGAATGGATGGTGCGAATGATTTCGACCGGCTGTTCAAGGTTAGCCACAGGAGTGCCAATCAGTGCCGATTCAAAGGACGAACGCTGCTGCTTGGCATCACGAGGGGAACCGTTCCAGGTGGTTGGTACAACCAGCTGGTAGTTATCAATTGCGCCTTTCTTGATCTTGATCCAATGTGCGAGCGCGCCGCGCGGAGCTTCGGTCAGGCCGACGCCCTCGGCTTCAGCAGGCCAACTCTTTGGTTCCCAGAATTCTCCGTTGAAGGTGGAGACTTCGTTGATCTTCACTCGGTCCATTAACTGGCCATAGAATTCCTTGAGCCAGATCATGGCGAGAGCGGCATCAAGACCGCGAGCCGCGGTGCGGCCGAGCGTGGAGAAAAGCGCGGCAACGGGTACATTCAGCTTGCCGAGAGTGTCCTTGACTAAATCCTGCACGTCAGTGCGACCAGAGGCGAAGGCGACAAGCAGCCTGGCAAGCGGCCCCACTTCCATCGCGTTTTCTTTCCAGCGTGGTGTTTTCAGGAACGAATACTTTTGGAAGCCTTCAAGAGTTTCGAACGGCGGTTTAGGTCCTGTGTAGTTGAGCTTGGTTTCACCAGCCCAGGGGTGAATTCCGACGCCGTCTCCGCCTTCGTAGCTATACCAGGAACTTGCAATGTATTCCTTGATCTCCTGGGAATCAGTGGCATTGACCGGATGCACAGTGCTGAGGTCGCGATTGAGCACTACACCACGGGGATACTTAAACGACTCCGGCTGCGCGTAACCTTTGGTGGGGAACTCGCCATAGCTAAGGTAATTCGTTAATCCGCCGCCCCACTTGGACCAGTCCTTATAGAAAGAAGCAACGGCAAGCAAATCAGGGATATAAACTTCGTTGACGAATTCATCTGCCTGGCTGATTAGCTTGGCAACCAGGTTGAGCCGCTCGGAGTTGATGGCAGCCACTTCATTCATGTTGATGGAGCAGGGAACGCCGCCGACCAAATAATTTGGATGCGGGTTCTTGCCACCGAAGACTGTGTGGATCTTGACGATTTCCTTCTGCCACTGCAGAGCGTCAAGGTAGTGAGCCACAGCGATCAGGTTCACCTCGGGCGGCAGTTTGTAGGCTGGATGGCCCCAATAGCCGTTGGCGAAAATGCCCAGGCCATTCGCGGCAAACACCTTGATCTTGTCTTGAACTTCGGAAAAATATGCAGGTGTGTTCTTGTCCCACTTTGAGAATGATTGCGCAATTTCTGCTGCCTTCTTCGGATCGGCCTTCAGTGCATTGACGATGTCGACCCAGTCAAGCGCATGGAGATGATAGAAGTGAATTACGTGGTCCTGCACATATTGCGTCGCCATCATGATGTTGCGGATGAGTTCGGCGGTGGGAGGGACGGTGATTCCGAGTGCGCTTTCGACTGCACGGACGCTGGTCAGGGCATGCACCGTGGTACAAACGCCGCAGACGCGCTCGGTAATGGCCCATGCGTCGCGGGGATCGCGGCCGATGAGAATTTTTTCAAGGCCGCGTACCATGGTGCCGGCACTGAACGCGTCAGTGATGACGCCGTTTTCGACAACTGCCTCAATGCGCAGATGGCCTTCAATGCGAGTTACTGGATCGACGACTACGCGTGCCATAGGCTCACGACTCCTTTTGGTCTTCAGTGTGCACTTCTGCAATCACTGGCCGTTTGCGTATATTGGTCACTACCGCGTGCGCCGCGACTCCGGCCAGCGTGGCCACTCCAACCACAGTGCCCACCGTATCGGCTGTGCTCTCGATGCCGAAACCGGGGAACGATGCAAGATGCTGGTAGAACGGGCCGTTGTCCCAGAATCCCTCTTCACTGCAACCGATGCAACCATGGCCCGATTGAATTGGGTAGCTGGTTCCCTCGTTCCACTTCACCACCGAACAGGCGTTGTAAGTGACTGGGCCACGACAGCCCATCTTATACAAGCAATACCCTTTACGCGCGTTCTCATCGTCAAAGGACTCTACAAACAACCCAGCGTCGTAGTTGGGCCGGCGGTAGCAGGTATCGTGAACGCGGCGACCGTAGAATTCCTTGGGACGGCCCTGACTGTCGAGTGCGGGGACCTGGCCGAGGACCAGAAGGTGGGTGACAACGCCCATCATGACGTCGGCGATCGGCGGGCATCCTGGAACGTTGATGACTGGCTTGTCGACAAGCTTGTGAATCGGAGTGGCGCCGGTTGGATTCGGCTTGGCTGCCTGAACGCAACCGTTTGATGCGCAACTGCCCCATGCGACAATGGCAGCCGCATCCTTGGCGACTGTCTGCAGAATGGATTCAGCGGTTTTGCCGCCGATCATGCAATAAACGCCATCTGCGCCGGTGGGAACCGATCCCTCGACCAGCACAATGTACTTGCCCCTGTTCTTTTCGATGGTGTCTGTCAGGCACTTTTCCGCCTGGAATCCCGATGCTGCCATCAATGTCTCGGTGTAATTCAAATCGAGGACATCGAGCAGCGCATCAACCACGATGGGGTGCGAAGCACGGATAAAGGATTCGCTGCAGCAGGTGCATTCCTGAAAGTGCATCCAAACAACGGCTGGTCTTTCTTTTTTCTCGAACGCCGAAACCACTTGTGCGACGCCGGATTGCGCAAACCCGGCCACGGTGGCGGCCGTAGCGCAGAGTTGAAGAAAATCTCTGCGGCTGTAGCCCTTCTGCTGCATTGATTGCCAAATGGAGATGCCCATGCCTACCTCGCTCACTGTGCAGGTTCCAATGTTGAGTCCCACATTGCTCAGGACGGTCATGAGGATCCAATGTGGGTTACATCACCGGATGAGAGCGAAAATACTCACCTCGCATAACAGGTCGCTGTGTTCTACATCACAGAGCTTCAGTTAGAGCCTTTAGGAAAGCTTTGATTAAGCGATCTTCCCCCACAGCGACTCTCCTCAGGGGCCAAAGCCCGCATTGATTCCGGGCGATTTGAAGTTCAGCTCATGGGGAAACGTGTCAAGCGGCTGAAACAGGCCATTTTGGATGATGGGAAGCTGGCCCCAATACCGCTGCAGGATGTGATCCGGGGTTTACAGGCATTGCGCGGCGTGGCGCATATCTCGGAGGTCAATGGCCTAAATTTGCTTACACCGGCCATGATTTGAGTGGAAGGGTTAACTATCCCCGGCGGCTTTTGGGATTGTCCTGGTCCGCGGAACTTCCAGGGCGCGAGTCAGGCTGGAGACTCGCTCCACCTGGTGGCTGCGGCACCACGACTCAAGCCCGCGAGCTAATCGCTCGACCGCACGAGGGTCTGCGTAGCTTGCGGTTCCCACCTGGACCGCGGTCGCGCCAGCCAGAAGGAATTCGACAGCATCTTCAGGGGTGACGATGCCTCCCATTCCCAGGATTGGAATGGTGACCGCGCGAGCCGTCTCGTAGACCATGCGCAAAGCAATTGGTTTGATAGCTGGGCCGGAGAGCCCACCCGTGACGTTGCTCAATCGCGGCTGGCGAGTTTCCACGTCGATGGACATGGCGAGAAACGTGTTGGTCAGGCTGAGAGCGTCGGCGCCGGCGTTCGCGGCGATCTTGGCCATGTTGGCGACGGATGTGACATTCGGCGAGAGCTTGACGATCAGTGGTCTTCTTGACACCGCTTTTGCCCGGCTCACCAGGTATTCGAGCGATCCCGGATCGGAACCGAAGGCCATGCCGCCTGCGTGTACATTGGGGCAGGATACATTCAGCTCATATGCCGCAATGCCCTCGGCCTGGTTGAGCCGCTCAATGACGCCGACATATTCGCCCACGGTGTATCCGAATACATTGACGATGACCTTGCAGAGGGGATAGCGACCGAGAGGGGGCAGCTTGCGGGTCAGGTAGTCTTCGACGCCGACATTCTGGAGTCCAATGGCGTTCAACATTCCCGCTGCTGTCTGGATAATCCTGGGAGCGGTGTGGCCGGCCATGGGTTCAATAGAAATGCCTTTGGTGACGAATCCGCCGATTCGCTCAAGGGAGACAATCTCTTCAAACTCAATGCCGTAGCCAAAGGTTCCGCTGGCAGCGACGACTGGGTTCACCAAGTCAAGGCCGGCCAACGAAACTCTCATGTCCGGTTTCACGTGCGGCAAACTTCCTTTTGACTGTTGTCAGTTTCGAGCAGCGAGAATTGATGCGGTTTGTTTCAATGATACTCGCTCGGGGAACCGGGCGCGCGGAACGCAATGCGCGTCAGCTTACACCTGCTCGACTCAATCGCAAGAATAAAGGGCGGCTTTTTGAAGCCGCCCCAAGGCACAGCCGGAGTTGAGATCGCAAGGAGATCAGACAGTTACTGGCTCATTGGCGATGACCTTTACTGGTGTGAGCCAACCAAAGCGGTCTGGCTTGAGGCCATTGGCGATTCCAAAGAATTCGTCAGCGATGCTCTTGGTGATCTCGCCGGGCTTGCCGTCGCCAATGACTACGCGGTCGATGGAGCGGATGGGGGAAACTTCAGCGGCCGTGCCGGTGAAGAAGACTTCGTCGGCGATATACAGGAGCTCACGGGGAAGCGCCTGTTCCGTGACGGCCAGGCCCAGGTGGCGTGCAATGGTAAGCACGCTGTCGCGGGTGATGCCGGAGAGTGCGGAGTTGGCCAGCGGCGGGGTGTAGAGCACGCCGTTGCGCACAACAAAAACATTCTCGCCGGAACCTTCGCTGACCAGTCCGTTTACGTCGAGGGCAATGCCCTCTTCGTAACCGTTGGTTTCGGCCTCCATGCGAATGAGCTGGGAGTTCATGTAGTTGGCGCCGGCCTTTGCCAGGGAGGGCAGGGTATTGGGGGCGAGGCGGTTCCAACTGGAAATGCAAACGTCCGCGCCGCCGTGGCCAGCGATGTACTTGCCCCAAGGAAAGTTAGCGATGTAGACCTCAACGGGCGAACCTTTGGGGCTGACGCCGATTTCGCCGTACCCACGGAGAGCGATAGGGCGGATATAGCAAGGCGTAACTCCATTGGCTTCAACTACATCTACGACTCCGGCGCAGAGCTCTTCAAGCGTGAAGGGCAGTTCCATGCGGTAAATCTTGGCTGAGTCGAGAAGGCGCTGCATGTGCTCCGGCAACCTGAAAACGGCTGAACCGTGCGGTTGTCCATAGCAGCGGATTCCCTCAAAAACACTTGAGCCGTAGTGGATAACGTGGCTCATGACGTGGAGGGTGGCGTCCTCCCAGGGAATCAGGTTGCCGTTATGCCAGATCTTGGAGGTCGTTTGGATAGGCATCGTGGTTGAAATGCTCCTTAAGCCGCGCCGTGCGCGGATACAACAGGGTACCGCGATTCGACGCAGCATGTCACTGGGCTTTGTGTATAAGCAGGAGTACTTGGGTTACTAAATCGACACTTCGACTGTGTTCACGGCACTGCGAGGCCGGCAATTTATGGATCGATGGTTCAAAAGCTGGTGCGTGGGCTGTGGTAAGGTTCAAACCGTGAACTCAGACCGCCAGCAGAAAGCAAGCAAAGCAGTTTCAGGCACGAGGCGCCTGTTGCCGGGAATGAAGGTTGGAGAAGGGTTTACTCCGCACCCATTCGATTTGGAGTTTGGTGTCCGGACGAGCGGGTTGATTGCTGGGCGGCACCTGAAAAGCGGTCATCGGCACGACCGGCAAAGCACGGCTTATTACGGGGTGGCCCCGTCAGTGTTTCAGTCGATGGTTGTGCGCTGGAGGCGGACCAAGCCGGTGGGGCCTATCGATGTCTTCACGTTTGTCGATTTAGGGGCAGGGATGGGACGTGCGGTGCTGTTGGCGTCGGAGTTCCCGTTTCGTGAGGCGGTTGGAGTTGAATTGCACCAGACGCTGGCAGGGATTGCAAGGAAGAATGCCGCGCGCTGGCGGGCACAGGGACGAGCGAAAGCGCCGATGCGCGTGCTTTGCAAGGATGCGGTGGAGTTTGGGTTCCCTCGTGGACCTTGTGTGTTGTTCCTGTTCAACCCGTTTGGCGCGCCGGTTCTGCGGTTGTTGTTGAAGAAGCTCGCGAGTGGGCTTACGAAGCGCGCGGTTAAGGCAGGGGAAGTGGACATCCTTTATGTGAACAATGAGCATGAAGGTGTGCTGGAACGGCAGCCTGGGTTTATAAGGTTGTTTCAAGGGGAGGTTAGGCGGTCGCGGGCCGATGCGATTGCTGATCACAAGATCCTGGCGAACCAGCCGGACGGGGAGTATGCAACAACGAATTGGGAGGACTGCTCCATTTGGCGGTGGAGCGGACCAAACAAGGGATAGGGAAGTGGGCAAGCAAAATGGATGATCGATCGAGTTGGCATTCAAAGCAGCCGCGTCTCATTGTCGGGCTGGGCGAGTTGTTGTGGGATGTGTTGCCTTTCGGGCCCAGACTTGGCGGCGCGCCGGCCAATTTCAGCGTGATGGCGGGCCGATTGGGCAACCATGCGACGATTCTCAGCCGCATTGGATGCGACGATTTTGGACGGAAGGCCATGGAAGTTCTGGATCCGCTTCCAGTGGATGCCAGTCTGGTTCAGGTGGATCCGGCACATCATTCAGGCTTGGTGACTGTAGAACTTGACGATGGGCAGCCACGCTATACGGTTCACGAGCCCGCGGCCTGGGACTTTCTTGAACTTTCAGACGAATGGGTGCGCGTTGCAGAGCGAGCGGACGCGATTTGCTTCGGGTCGTTGGCGCAGCGTTGCCGGACTTCGCGGCAAACCATTCAGACGCTGGTGGCGGAAACTTCATCTGCCTGCATCCGCATTTTCGATGTCAACCTGCGAACGCCCTTCTACTCTGGCGAGGTGCTTGAGGAGTCGCTGGAGTTGGCGACGGTTGTGAAGATGAACGATGCAGAGGCTCCTTTGATACTCAATTTGCTGGGCTTGCCTTCTGACAGTGGGCCAGACCAAGAATGGCTGCGTGCGTCGGCTGAACGGCTGCTGGAAGCTTTCCCTGCGCTTCAAATGGTCGCTGTGACTCGAGGCGCAGCCGGCAGCCTGCTGGTGACGCGCGACGATTGGCACGAGCATCCCGGTGTTGCTGTGAAGGTGGCTGACACGATTGGAGCCGGCGATGCTTTTACCGCGGCGCTCGCGCATTCCATGCTAGGCGGGGCAAATCTGGCGACGATCAATGAGACTGGGAACCGATGGGGTGCATGGGTGGCCTCGCAACCTGGCGCCATGCCGGAGTTGCCGGATGACGCGCGAGTCAAGGCCTAGCCAATTTTTAAGGATGCTCAATCGGACAGCTTGTTAAGGTAAATTGAGGTCACTGTGATTATTAACATCGCCAGGCGCGCGCACGATCATAACTGGGAACTGGATCCGATCACGCGTTCGCTGTTGGATACAGACTTCTACAAGCTGTTGATGCTTCAGTTCATCTGGAAGCATTTCCCCAAGACCGAGGCCACGTTCACGCTGCTCAACCGCGCGCGCTCAATCCGCCTGGGCGAGGTGGTGGACGTAGAACAACTGCGGGACCAACTGGAAGAAACCAGAAAACTGCGCTTCCACAAGTCGGAACTTATTTGGCTGGCGGGCAATACATTTTTCGGCAGACGCGGCATCTTTGAGCCAGCTTTTCTGGAGTGGCTGGACCGGGACTTCAGGTTGTCAGATTACGAGCTTTCCGTTCGCGATGGACAGCTCTCACTCACTTTCCACGGTCTTTGGACAGAGACGACGATGTGGGAGATCTATGCTCTGTCCGCCATCGATGAGTTGAAGACGCGCTCCAGCTTGAAGCGGCTGAGCGAGTTTGAACTCGACATACTCTACGCGCGGGCCAAGACCAGGCTCTGGGAGAAGATGGAGCGGCTGCGCGGTATTCCAAAACTGAGCGTCAGCGACTTTGGGACGCGGCGACGGCACAGCTTTCTGTGGCATGAGTATGTGGTGAAGGCCATGAGCGATGTATTGGGCGCGAGCTTTGCAGGAAGTTCGAATACCTACCTCGCATACAAGCACGATCTTGAGGCCATGGGCACCAACGGACATGAACTTCCCATGGCACTGGCCGCAATGGCGAACGACGACGAGGAATTGCACGGGTCGCAATACCGCTTGCTTGAGTTGTGGCAGCAGACCTATCAAGGCGAGCTACTTATTCTGTTGCCGGACACGTTTGGAACCACCCAGTTCCTCGACAATGCACCTGACTGGGTTGCGGATTGGACCGGCCAACGCATCGATAGCAAGGACCCCTATGCGGCGGGAGACGAGTATATTGTGTGGCTTGAACGGCGTGGGCGCGATCCAAGGAAGAAGCGGCTGATTGCATCCGATGCCCTGGACGTGGACCAAATTCTAGGGCTCCATGCGTATTTCGGTGGGGCGCTTCTCAACGGAGCTTCCCCGAGAGATTTCGAGCGCGCCAACGACTTTCTGGATGACAAGAGATGGATCCCTGACCGCAGAATCCGATTCAGCTCAGGGTGGGGCACCTACCTGACCAACGATTTTCGCAACTGCAATCCGCACGGTGATGAAGACTTTGATCCCGTCAGCCTGGTATGCAAACTTACCGAGGTCAACGGCAGGCCGACGGTAAAGCTCTCTGACAACTACTCCAAGGCATTGGGCCCTCCTGACGAAGTCGAGCGGTATCGGCGTGTGTTTGGCGCCGCCGGGGTCATGGATTCGCCAGTATTGACGTGATGCGAATATTGCTGCATGCGCACGCAGTCAAGTTGAGGAGTATGCTCAAGGGAGCCGCAGGAGTTGTTCTTCCGCTTCTTCCGCGCCAATGATTTGCTGCAGTTCCGCGACTAGCGCCCGCAGAAATCGAAGAGCAATCCGACATGCATACCGAAGTTCGTCCCTGGCCCAATTGGCTGCCCCGACCATTGCTCTTTAGGAGATCGTGCCCCTGCTGCGATTCAGTCAAATTCAAAGCCGCAGAGTTGCGTGCGGAGGATGGTCTGCTCAGCATGTTTGCTTTGCGGCCCGTTCGATGCATGTTTTGCTGGCGCCGCTACTATTCATTTGCCTTGCGGAGCGTGGAAGTCGAGTGATCGAATCGATCATCGAATTGCCGCGAGTTCGCCGGCGTTCGTTCGTCCCCATTGGCAGTTGGCAAAGCAATCTCAAGATCTTCAAGCAGGGGACAGCCCGTGCATTGTGCAGTGCGGCCACAGTGTGTCTTTCCCACTGCGACAGTCAGAGCATGAAATTCGTTGAACAGCCGGGCGTGAGTCATTTGTGCATCAGAAGCAAATGCCCTCCGAGTGAGATCTGCCAGTGCGTCATAGCTCTTCAGGCCGGGGCGATCCGCAAGAAGGTGGTGACGCTCAGCGATGCGGCGGAGATACTCGTCGGCTACTGGAACAGGAAGGCCGAGGGCATAGAGCAGGATGGCGTCGGCAGTCTCCGGGCCTACGCCCGGCAGGGCCAATAAACGAGGACGCAGAGCGCTTGTCGGCGCTGCGGCGAGGGATTCGAGCGAACCCGAAAATTCCTGGTCAAGCATGGCAACAAACGCTTTGAGAGCCGGCGCCTTGCGCGTGTGAAATCCTGATGGGCGAATGAGAGCCTGTAGATCGCTGAGCGCAATTGCCCGCAGGGCATCCAGTGTGAGAACTCCCGCTCCACGCAGGTTTGCGAGAGAGCGTTCGACAGCTTTCCATGCCGTGTTCTGAGTGAGGTATGCGCCAAGAATTATCTCAAAAGCAGATTCCGCCGGCCACCAGTACTGAGGCCCATATGCGGCAGCCAGGGAATCGTGCATGGAACGGAGTCGACTCGCAGCATTGGCCTGCCGGGCTGCCTTCACAGCAGGGAATCCTTCGTTGCCGGAGCCTGGAGCTGAATCTTCCACTCTAGAACACGAGCCCGGGCAGCGGCTGCCTCTGCTTGAGGTATGTGGCCTGCTGCTTGCAGTGAGATGGAGAGCGCGGTGTGAGCAAGAGGATCGTTGGGTGTCAGTGCGATGAGCGCCATGGCGGCCCCGACGGACTCATTGAGTTGACCAGCATCACGCAGGGCGCGAATCAGCCCATGATGCGCTTCGGTGTGCGCTTCATCTCCCTCATGTCCTGCGGCGATGGCCTCCCGAAAGGCCAGAGCCGCCTGAGCGGGAGAGCCAGCGGCAAGCAAATCGAGGCCCTGCTGGGAAAGCGCTTCGGCGGTCTGAGGTTTGGATGCTGTCACGACTGTTATTAGAATAGCGGAATCACCGGAGGCGGCGATCAGGGGGTTTGAGCATGGGGAGTGCAATGAAAAGCCACACGGAGTACCTGATTTTTGAAACTCGCAAACGGCGGGAGATGGTTCATATAACCGACCAAGTGCAGCAGATTGTGCAGCGCAGCGGCGTAAAAGATGGCCTGTGTTTTGTGTCACCGATGCACATTACCGCGGCGGTCTATGTGAACGATCATGAGAGCGGATTGATTGAGGACATCGGCAAGTGGCTGGAAGAGCTGGCACCGGCGCGGCCGGATTACAAACACCACCAGACGGGCGAAGACAATGGGGATGCGCATTTGAAATCATTGCTGCTCCATCATGAGACCACCTTGCCGGTCACTGCGGGGAAATTGGATTTAGGCACGTGGCAGCGAATCTTTTATGCAGAGTTTGATGGGCAGCGGCGGAAGAGGGTCATCGTGAAGGTGCTCGGTGTGGAGTAGAAGCTATGATCATTCGTCCGTGATCTTGCGCCAAGGTCCAGACAGGTTCGGGGAATTGAAGATCGCAGACAGATCGATTCTGGTTGGAGGCACAACGACGAGATCGATGCGGCGGTTCTGAGCCCGGCCCTCAGCAGTATCGTTGCTGGCAACAGGATGAAATTCTGCGTACCCGGCAGCGGAGAGCCGTTCCGGTGGCATTGCTTTCAGGTCGAGGAAGAGGCGGCCGATGTGGGTGGCTCGTGCCGATGAAAGCTCTCAGTTGGAATCGAATTCGGCAGTGTGGATGGGAATGTTATCGGTATGCCTCTCGACACGGAGATCGTATGGTGCACGACCCCGCTCCAGTCCAGGTGAGGTCGATGAACTTCAGGCGCAGGCAGAATGGCTTCGATGACGAATGCGGATCGGATGCCGCGGCCGGATCGAGCTGGAATGCTTGAGAAGGCTTACCCGGCCACGGTGAGCTCTTCTTCCAGTTGCTGTTTCTGGTAGAGCCCGGCGTAGTAGCCGTCCCGCGCAAGCAGGTCTGCATGTTTCCCCAGTTCGACGATTCTTCCATTGTCGAGCACCGCGATCTGATCGGCCTCGCGCACGGTGGAGACGCGGTGAGATATCAGAATCGTGGTGGAGGCAGACGTGTAGTTACGGAGCCCGCCAAGGATGCGCTCCTCAGTATAGGTGTCTACGCTAGCCAAGGCGTCGTCAAGGATCAGGATTGCCGGCCGCCTTAGCAATGCCCTCGCAATCGCCGCCCGCTGTTTCTGTCCGCCTGAGAGCGTGACGCCGCGTTCGCCAACCATGGTCTCAAGGCCTTGCGGGAATTCGTCGAACTCCTGACGAATGTGAGCGGCCTCGGTTGCCTGGCGCAATTCGTCGGCACTGGCATTGGGTGCACCGAACATGAGGTTTTCACGGATGGTCTCGCTGAAGAGGAAGGTTTCTTGTGGCACCATGCCGATGTTTCGGCGAAGCATGGCGAGCGGATAGTCGCGTACTGGCCTGCCATCGATGAGCAGCGAACCCTCCGGCGCTTCAAACAGCCGTGTGAGCAGGTTAACCAGCGTGGTTTTGCCGGAGCCGGTGGGGCCTACTATGGCCAGGCTTGACCCGGCAGGGACATGCAAGGAAATGTCGCGCAATATGCGCGTGTCGCCGTAACTGAAGTTCAGATGGCAGAACTCAATCTCGCCTTGAAGCAGCGCATTGACCGGGATTGCAGAGTCTGCCTTGGAGTCGTCGATGGCGGGTTCAGACTTGAGCAGTTCGTCAATGCGCACCATTGAAGCGGTTCCTCTCTGAAAGAGGTTGACCACCCATCCCACGGCGATGATGGGCCAGATGAGCATGATCATGTATGTGTTGAAAGCCACAAACTCGCCAGGCGTGATGCGATGCTCCAGCACAAGATGGCCGCCGGCCAGCAAAGTAATCACCATCGAAATGCCGAGGATGAATTCCAATGTGGGCCAGAGCATGCCCATGAGCTGAACGAGACGGAGTGCGCGCGCAATGTACTGGCGATTGAGCTTCTCGAAGAGACCAATCTGCGACTCTTCGCGGGCGAATGCCCGAATCAACCGAGCGCCGGAGTAGTTCTCCTGGGCCTGCGCGGAGATGTCGGAAAAGCTCGCCTGGATGCGCTCGAAACGATCGTGAATCTTGGTCCCGAAGTACTGAACGAGAATGCTTGCCAGCGGCATGGGCGCCAGTGCAACCAAAGTCAGCCAGGAGCTGATGCGCAGCACAAAGAAGAGCGCGCCCACTGTGAAGAAGACGGTGTTGGCAGAGTACATCAAGGCCGGGCCGAGCAAATTGCGCACGGCTTGAAGATCGTTGGTCATGCGCGCCATGATGTCGCCGGTGCGATAGCGCTGATAGAACCCCGAGTCCTGCCTCTCCAGGTGAATGAAGAGGTCGTTGCGCATGTCGAACTCAATCTCGCGTGATATCCCAATCAGAATCCAGCGCTGAGCGTAGAGAAAGACCCCTTTCACCAACGCGATTGCAACCAGGAGCCCTGAGAAAAGCAAAATCCCTTCTCGGCTGACCCCCTTTCCCGTCGCGTCGACCGCGATCTTCCAAACCCCTGGAAACAACTGCCAGATACCTTTCTGGCTGATGCCTTTGCCCATCCCGTCGATGGCTTCTTCCAGAACAAGAGGAAAAAGGACCCAGACTGCATTCGTGGCAATGCACGAAAGAGTACCCCACAGGTATCCCCAGCGGTAGCGGCGCATGTAAGAGAAGAGTGGGCGGAGATCGCGAAGCATGACTTTATTGTACGGGGACTGGGGACAGGAGGGGATAAAGAAGGCGAAGCAGGTTGCGCTTCGCCTGTCTTGTTTGAAAGTAGCACGGAGCTACTTTGCGATTGGTACGCGGAGGTCCCCGCCAGTCATCTGCTTGGGTTCTTCGATCTTCAGCAGGCTTAACAGTGTCGGAGAGATGTCGCGCAGAGAGCCGTCGTTGCGGAGCAGGTAATGGGGCCCGTCTTCCGCCACGTAGATCATGGGCACCGGGTTGGTGGTGTGCGCGGTGTGCGGGCCACCCGTGATGGGGTCAACCATCTGTTCGGCGTTGCCGTGGTCAGCGGTGATGAGCCAGGCACCATTCTTCTCTTTGATGGCCTTATAAATGCGACCCAATTGCGCATCGACGGCTTCGCACGCTTTGATGGTGGGTTCAAGCTGTCCGGAATGTCCCACCATGTCCGCGTTGGCAAAGTTAGCGACCACGAGGTCGAATGCCGTGTCATTGATTGCCTTGATAATTGTGTCGCCGATGCCCTCGGCACGCATCTCGGGGGCCAGATCGTAGGTGGCCACCTTCAGGGAGGGAATTAGGGTGCGGTCCTCGCCGGGGAACGGCGTCTCGATGCCGCCGTTAAAAAAGTAAGTTACGTGGGCAAACTTTTCCGTCTCAGCCACGCGCAGATTTCGTAACTGGTGGGTGGCGAGGACATTGGCCAGGATGTTGTCGAGCGACTCCGGCGGCATAATCAGGGGCAATTCAAACTTCTTGTCGTACTGAGTCATGCACAAGTAGAGCAAATTCTTTGGAATCTCTGAGCGGGGGATTGTCTCGTCGAGGGATTCCCAGCCGTCGAGGTCGCGGCCGCCTTGTTTGTTGATGCCGCTCTCACGGGCCAGCACGCGGGTGATCTGACGGGCGCGATCGGCGCGGAAATTGAAGTTGATGCACACATCCTCGTCGCGAATCTGGCCGACAGGCTTGCCTGAAGTGTCGACAACGACGAAGGGAATCAAGAACTCATCGGTGATGCCGTTGTTGTAGTTTTCCTTGATGCGGGCCACCGGGTTCGAATAGGAGCCACCCTCGGCCTTCCCGTTGACCATGGCGTCGAATGCCTTGCGCTCGCGTTCCCATCGCTTGTCACGGTCCATTGCGTAATAGCGGCCGTTGATTGAGGCAATCTTGCCGACTCCGTACTCGCGCATCTTTTGTTCAAGCTGTTCGATGAATCCAGCGCCGGAGTTGGGACCGGTATCCCGACCGTCCATGAAGGCGTGGACGAAAACGCGCTGCAGACCGTAATCGCGCGCGATGCGAAGCAGAGCGTAGAGGTGCTGCTGATGGGAGTGAACGCCGCCATCAGAGACCAGGCCGAAGAGATGAAGTTGGCGCCCGCCCTCCTGTGCACGTTGCATGGCGCGCACGATGGAAGCGTTCTTTTGAAATTCGTCAGCAGCAATCAAAGCGTCGATGCGGGTGATGTCCATCTGCACGATGCGGCCGGCGCCGATGTTCAGGTGGCCAACTTCGCTGTTGCCCATCTGTCCATCCGGCAATCCGACAAAATGCTCAGAGGCGCGGATCAGCGTATTGGGGTATTCGCGAAGCAGCTGGTCGTAGGTTGGCTTGCGGGCTAGGGCAATCGCGTTGTTCGCGGTCTGGGGGCTGTAGCCCCAACCGTCGAGGATGGTCAGAACGAGAGGACGCTTGGAGATGGGCACGGGCAGCTTCCTTGATTTTCCTGGTTTGAGGAAGAAGAACAGTCAATAGAATTCTGGTCGGAGGTTCGAGGACCCAGGCCTCGGATTCAAGACCTGGGCACCGAACATTTGATGACAAGGACAACCGACTAGTCGCTGTAATTCAGGCTCTCAAGCCCGAGGTAGACTGCGCCGGATCCGAGTTCTTCTTCAATGCGAAGCAGCTGGTTATACTTTGCAATTCGGTCAGTGCGGCTCACGGAACCAGTCTTGATCTGGCCCACGCCGGTGGCGACTGAGAGATCGGCGATGAAGGTGTCTTCAGTTTCGCCAGAGCGGTGGGAGATCACCGAAGTGTAGCCGTAGCGGCGGCCCAGTTCGATGGCTTCGAGCGTCTCGGTAACTGTGCCGATCTGGTTTACCTTGATGAGGATGGAATTGCCTACGCCCTCATCGATGCCGCGCTGCAGGCGCTTCACGTTGGTGACGAAAATATCGTCGCCGACCAACTGGATGCGCCCCCCAAGCTTCTCGGTCAGCAGACGCCATCCGGCCCAGTCGTCTTCAGCCAAGCCGTCTTCAAGCGAGACGATCGGATACTGGCGGGTCCAATTATCGTAGAAGCTAACCATCTCTTCGCTTGAAAGCTCGCGCTTATCGCTCTTCTTGAAGACATACTTGTTCTTTTCCTTGTCGTAGAACTCACTTGAAGCAGGATCGAGCGCGATGGAGATTTGTTCTCCTGGCTTGTAGCCGGCCAACTGGATGGCTTCGAGAATGAGTTCGATGGCTTCGTCGTTGGACTTGAGCGACGGAGCAAAGCCGCCTTCATCACCGACCGCGGTGTTGTATCCCTTCTTCTTGAGCACACCTTTGAGAGTGTGGAATGTCTCAGCGGCCCAACGCAGCGCATCGGAGAAGCGCTCGGCGCCGACGGGCATGATCATAAATTCCTGAAAGTCAACGTTGCTGTCCGCGTGGGCCCCGCCATTTAGCACGTTCAGCATGGGGGTAGGCAACACGGAGGCATTGACACCACCAAGATAGCGATAAAGAGGAATTTCCAGGGTCTGTGCCACGGCGCGGCATGCCGCCATCGAAACGGCGAGGATAGCGTTGGCCCCCAGTTTGGCCTTATTCGGCGTGCCGTCAAGCGCGCACATGGTCTGGTCGATGAGACGCTGGTTGGCGGCATCCAGGCCTTCCAACTCAGGTGCGATCACGGTTTCCACGTTTTCGACAGCCTGCAATACGCCCTTGCCGAGGAAGTGGGTCTTGTCGCCGTCACGCAGCTCCACGGCCTCATGTTCGCCGGTGGAGGCGCCCGAAGGCACTATGGCGCGGCCCAAAGCTCCGCTTTCCAGAATTACGTCCGCCTCAACGGTCGGATTGCCGCGCGAGTCCAAGACTTCGCGGGCGCGAATGGCAACAATTTCAGTCATATGATTCCTCACAATGCGATGCATTAGCCGGTCATTCAGTTTGGGACGGCGATCCACGAGAAGAGTCTCTCCGGCTGCGCTTTGAATTGTTTCGAGAAACTCGTGCACGTAGCGGGTCTCCTCGCCTTCCAGAACTCAAGAATGCGTGTCTTCCTTAGCGATTCTAGCAAACGAGGCGGTAGCGCCCTGTGTGGCAGCGATCACACTGCGGAAAGCGATTCCTACAATCAATGAGCTGCGTAGTCGGGAGCTGATTCGAGTCCTCAAATGGGTTGCCTTTGCTGATTCGTACCGTCAAAGGAACCTGCATCCTTGTGGAAACGATCTCTCGGGTTGGGTTAATTTAGCCTTGAGTTGGGTAATGCAGAGGGGTAGATTGAGGTCGTATCGGTAGATTGCCTGCCGACGAAACTGTTCGTTCCCGATGGGGTTTAAGAACCAGAGGAAAGCTTTACCCGCGAAAAGGAGTCTTGGATGAGTCGGCCAATCATTGTGTGCGCCCTGTTTGTTGCAGCTACTGCCGTCCTGGGAATGCAAGCGGCGAGCCAGACAGCCCGGTCCAACCCCTACGAGGGCACCTCGCGGCCTCCCGCGGACGATCAGATCACAACCAGCACTACGCCGGAGGCGAAACCGCCTGCTGGGGTTCCGTTGGATAGTCAGCCAGCGGAAACACGCAGCAGCCCCTTGCAATCTCGTCCCCTGGACGACCTGCAACCTGGAGTTGGCAATTCTCAGAGCAGCTTCGCGAATTCAGGTCGCTCCATGAAAACAGGGGAAACATGGGAGACCGGCAACGACGACGGAATCGTGCATGTAGCCTCATCTCCCGAGCGCCCGATGGATCATTCGTATCTGAATGATCCGGACGGCGATATTGTGCATCCGCATGCGCGGCGTTCGGGTGAAATCATGGAAGGGACCACGATTCGAGTGAGATTGCTGCAGCGTCTGTCAACCGTATCGAGCGAAAAGGGTGACACCTTCCATACCATGGTTGCCTCTGATGTATTGCAGGGCGGCCAGGTTGTGATTCCCACAGGCTCCGAGATTGACGGCAGGATTATGCAGTTGTCCACTGGCCATGTCGGCGGTCACGGTTCGATGCGCCTGTCCCCGGAAACAGTGACACTGCCTGATGGCCGGCGATTCCAGCTCCATGCCGATGTCACGGCAACCCCAGGCTCTAGAACGCGGATCCGGGGTGAGAGCACCATTACGCCGGGTTCACGGCTCAAGCGCGACGGCATTGAGTATGGGGGCGCGGTGGGTGGAGGCCTGGTGGCCGGCGCAATGCTCGGCGGCCCTGCGGGAGCGGCAGCTGGTGGCTTGATCGGAGCTGGTGTGGTGACGGTGCACCTGATGGTCAGCCATCCCCAAGCCACACTCGAATCGGGCACCAACATGATGCTCACGCTGACGGAGCCCCTCGATATGGTCCCGGCTGCTTCAAGCGGCAACTAGGGGCGTTCACCGCACCTTGACTGCTACACTCCCGTTGCATGGGAGTTAGCCATGGTGGAAGTTGCGGCGGAAATCGGGACCACAGTCCAAACGGTAGGAGTACTCGGGGCTGGGATCATGGGCTCTGGGATCGCCCATGTTTTTGCCTGTGCTGGATTTGATGTCCTGCTTTGCGACGTGGAGCAGAAGATTCTGGATCGGGCAGTCAGCCTGATTCGCGCCAATCTTGGTCGGGAGGCCTCGAAGGGCAGGCTTAACGCTTCTGAGATTGAGCCGATCCTGGGCCATATCTCTACCAGTGTCGACCGCAGGGTACTGAACCGCGCGGACTTTGCCATTGAGGCTGCCTCGGAGCGGTTCGATGTGAAGGCGGATATCTTCCGGGCGCTCGACCGCATATTGCCGGAAGGCGCCGTTCTGGCGACTAACACATCTTCCATCTCGATCACCAAGCTGGCCGCGACAACGCACAGGTCGGCTCAAGTGATCGGGATGCACTTCTTTAACCCCGTGCCGAAGATGGAGCTCGTCGAAGTTGTACGGAGCCCGGCGACCAGCGAAAAGACCTTTGAGTTGGTCAAGGCATTGGCGCTCAAGTTGGGCAAAACTCCCGTAGCAGTCAATGACGCTCCAGGCTTCGTCTCCAACCGCGTCCTGATGCCGCTCATTAATGAGGCCGCATACGCTGTGATGGAAGGCGTGGCCACCCCGGAGGCTGTGGATCAGGTTTTCAAGTTGGGCATGGCCCACCCCATGGGTCCTCTGACCTTGGCAGACTTGATCGGTCTGGATGTTTGCGTTGATATTCTCAAGGTGTTGCAGGAAGGGTTTGGCGACCCGAAGTACCGTCCCTGCCCGCTGCTTGTGGAGATGGTGGAGGCTGGTTCGTTAGGGAGGAAGTCAGGACGTGGCTTCTATTCATATGGGAGCCAGGCCGGAGACTCAGCACGTCACTAAAATCGTCGTTTCACGGAATAGAAAAGGTCGCTAGCCTCTTTATGGAACTGAACTTGCATTCTCCGCGTATCATTCAGCGAGCAGCCTCCCCCGGCAGCTAAGGAATATGCAGAGCTTCGTCGACACACTCGGCCAGGTTTTTCGCGCCATGATGGCCAACAAACTCCGCAGCTTCCTGACGATGTTCGGGATTGCCTGGGGTGTTGGATCACTGCTGGTGCTGGTAGGGCTGGGCGAAGGCTTTCGCTCGGGGCAGCACAAGCAGTTGGCCACCTTCGGAAATGACGTGGTGATGATGTGGAACGGCACCATTCCAGCGCTTGCCAACCAGCATACGGGCATGCGGCCGTACCAGTTCACCCCCGACGATGAAGCCGCGCTGCGCAAACTGCCGGAACTGCGTGCGGTTACCGCGTTTCTGAGCCGCAACGATCTGTATGAAGTGAGTGCCTACGCGAACAGTTCCGGCCAGGTCATGGGCGTTGAGCCGAATTACTCGACCGTACGCTTTGTGCCCATTGCGGAAGGAAGATTTCTGGACGACAAGGACATGACCGAACGTCGCCGGGTGGTGGTTCTCGGATCGAAAAGTGCGTCTTTGCTGTTTCCGGGCCGGCCCTTGCTCGGAGAGACCATCACCATCAACGACGTTCGTTTCACCGTGGTGGGTAGTGTGCAGTCCATCAGTCGCGGCAACAACGATGGCGACAATCAGAAGGTCTACATTCCGCTGACCATCATGCAGGAACTGTTTGCCATGAAGGGCGACAACGTAGCCCAGAACGCGCTGAGCTCCATCCAATACCAGCCTGCGACCAAGGGCGACACCACCGCGGCCGTCCCTGCTGTTCATAGGGTTATCGCAGAGAGACACGGCTTTGACCCATCTCTTAAAGATGCATTCCAGGAGTGGGACACCATCCAGGAAGAGCACATGATTGGAGCGATCTTTAACGCCATGGACGTCTTCCTGGGCGGGGTCGGTATCGTCACCTTGGCGCTCGGTGCAGTGGGGATTATCAACATCATGCTCGTCTCGGTAACTGAGCGCACACGCGAGATCGGTTTGCTCAAGGCCATTGGAGCAACAAAGCGCAGCATTCTGGCCCAGTTCTTTTGGGAAGGCCTGCTGCTGACCGCGGTTAGCGGCCTCATAGGCATAGCTGTCTCTGCGGGACTAATGTGGATACTCCAGGAACTGCTGACGGGCAAGGTACCGGGATTTGATCCGCCGCGCCTCGTGCCCTGGTCGGCGGCGATGGCACTAGTTTGCCTGGTGCTGTGCGGGGTGGTTGCCGGCCTTTATCCGGCCAGCAAGGCAGCCGCAATGGATCCTATTGAGGCTCTGCGGCGGGAGTAGCAGCAGGTCGGCAAGTTGACAAGGGAAGGGAAGCAGCTTCGATGTTGAGAGATATTCTTGGTCAGGCCTGGGAAGCGATGGTCTTCAACCGCCGCCGTACCGCCATCACCATGGTTGGTATGGCCTGGGGCATCGCCACTGTTGTACTGCTGGTGGCTTATGGCGCCGGTTTCAGCAACGCTATCGAAAACATCTTCTCCAAGTTTGGCACGAACACCATCATATTCTGGGGCGGCCGCACCAGCCAGCAGGCAGGCGGCGATAAGGCTGGAGCGCGGGTCCGCTTTACCTTGGACGACATTGACCGCGTTTCCAACAGTGTTCCTGGAATCCTGCATATTTCCCCAATGGCATCCAAGAACATTACAGTCCAAAACGACCTCCACACTTACACATGGAGCGTCAACGGAGTCCGTCCCCCTTACCAGGAAATCTGGAAGCTTAATCTCGAAGACGGCCGGTTCTTCAATGGTGCCGAAGACCAGCAACGCGCCCATGTCTGTGTGATTGGGTCTGAGAACAAGACCAAGCTCTTTTCCGGCGGATGGGCGCTGGGAGAAACAATTCGTCTGAACGGCGAGGCATTCACAGTTATTGGCGTGATGAAGCCAAAGATGCAGGAAGGCGACAACGACGATAGCAACCGGGTTATCTATGTCCCCTTCAATACCAGCAGCGACTTCGTAGACACGACTTACCTGGATAGCATCTGGCTCGATTATCGCGGAGATCACGAAATGGTCGAGAAGGCCCTTCGCGAGACCATGGGTGCAGCTCACCACTTCCGGCCCTCGGACCACAACGCGATGGGCGTTGCCAACCTGATGTCTCAAGTCATCGTTTTCCGCCTTTTGTCGATTGCGCTTTCGATTCTGCTGACCCTGGTGGGAGCGCTGACCCTGGGGATTGCCGGAATCGGACTGATGAACATCATGCTTGTAGCCGTACAGCAACGTACCCGCGAGATTGGAATCGAAAAGGCGCTCGGTGCTCGCCGGCGCCACATCCTGATCCAATTCCTTGCTGAGGCACTGGCAATTACCGGCGTTGGCGGTGTCGCAGGGATTGCGTTGGCCTACATTGTCTCGGCGCTGGTGGGGAGAATCACGTTCTATAGCGCGTTGGCAAAGAATGCAGAGAGCGCCGACATTCGCCTGATCATCTCGCCAACATCCGTACTTGTGGCTACCGTGATCCTGATCATTACAGGGCTTGTGAGCGGGATGATTCCAGCCATTCGGGCCGCTAACCTGGATCCGATCGAGGCGTTGCGCTACGAATGAAGCAGGGACTTAGGGACCAGGGGATAGGACCAGGTCCTTCGACTCATACTGGCGGTGGCGCATCCACAACCGGTATCCCAGGCGGCGGCGTGAAATGGAAGACCTCCGCCGGGATGGGTGCGTTGGGCTGTTCGCCGGTGAAGGTGAATTGAGTCAATGCGCCGTCGACTTCCTCAATTTCAATCCCAGTAATGGTGCCGTCCCCAGTCAATGTGATCGTGAGCCGAGCTACACGCTTCTCCTGACCTTTTGGCTGGCCGGTGAGCGTGAATCGCCCGCCCGGCGCGCTTGCTAACGTAATGTTATTCACTTCTTTTTCAAGTTCGGTGTGCCCCAGCAGAAACCGCAACGGGGAACGCAGGTCGTCGAGTTCTTTTGCAGGAATGCGCTGGACCTGAGAATCCCCACGCGCATAAAACCATGCAAATTGCCCGTCAAGCAGGAACACCTTTCCGGCCGGCGCACTGTAGTCCCACTTCATCCGGCCAGGCTTGAGCAGGAGCAGGTTGCCGCTCTCGGCTCGCTTGACTCCCATGCCCTCATAGCTCTCTGTGAAGACGGCCCGGAGCGAGTGCAACTGGTTGTAGTGGTGGTCGACCTTTTGGGCAAGGTCGTGGGCCTCCTGCGCGGAGGGCGAACGTTGTTGTGCGCAGAGACTCGTTGCGAGTGGGGCGGCGGCCAGGATCAACGTGCCGAGCCGCATCAGCGTGCCAGTGCTCATTGCAGCGGCTGGGAGCAGTTGGCGCCGCCGGCCGGGTCGAATTTGATTGACCCAAACTGGTCACTGCAGTAGCCGCGATCGCCGGTTTTGCCGAGGGATTGCGGAACGGCGGTAACCGAATAGCCCGTGAATCGATCCGTACCGTTGATCGTCACCTTGGTGCAATTGGTGATGTTGAACACGTATCCGGACTTGTATCCTGAGGCAAGATCGGGTTGCAACATTTGAGCAGCAGTTGCAGATGGTGCACCGGCGGAGGGGTCTCCTCCCAGGGATGCCAGCGAGCAAGCGTAACCGTTGGCGGGGTAGGTTTGCTCGTATTGCATTTCTGCCTGTCCAATGGCGCGCACTGACTGCCTGGCGGAAAGGTCGTTGGCATATTTCTTCAAACCTCCGACCGTAGGGATCGCAATGAGCATCAGGATTGCGATGATGGCCATTACGATCAGCAATTCCATTAGCGTAAAGCCGTTGCGTGAGCGCGAATCATGTAGACGTCGACTGATCGACAACTTGCCATTCATGGATTTAAGGGCCTCTTGGTACGGGCCGAAATACACAGACCCATTCGACAAAATGCTACAACGAACAGACGCAGAAGGGAAATAGGACGCTCAGAAAGAGCGAGTCAGCAAGTCAGCACGTCAGCCTGGCGCGGCTGAGCTTGATGCCGTCAAGGCGGCCCAGTAAGGTGACGGCGACCTTATCGGGATCGAAAAGCCTCTGAGCCATAGAATGCACCTGGGCTGCTTCAACCTCTTCAATGCGGGCGATCACCTCGTCCACGGTCATGAAATTATGGAAATACATCTCCTGGCGAGCAAGGTTTGCCATGCGCGAGTTGGAGCTTTCCAGTCCCATCAGGATATTGCCCTTGAGCTGATCCTTGGCGCGAGTCAACTCCTCGGGAGGAAGCAAGTGATCCTTCAAGTTTCTAAACTCAGCCATGATTAGATCCACGACGTCGAGAGCCTTGCCCGCAGCGGTTCCTGCATAAACCAGCAAAGTGCCAGTATCACGGTAAGGGCTGAGGTCAGAGTAGATCGAATAGGCCATACCCCGCTCTTCCCGAATCGTCTGAAAGAGGCGGGAGCTCATGCCGCCGCCCAGCACAGTATTCAGAATCAACGTGGCGTAGCGATTCTCGTCAGTAATCGGCGGGGCAGGAACGCCGAGGCAGATCTGCACTTGTTCAAGGGACTTTTTGTTGCGCATGATGATACGAGCGCTCGCCTCGGGCGCCGAGAGCTCCTGCGCCGTCTGGCCCCCGGTCAGCCCGGAAAACTTGGCTGATACTGCCGCCGCAAACTGGTCGTGGTCCAGGTTGCCTGCTGCTGAGAAGATGATGTTGCCGCCGTGGAACCGATCGCTGTGATAGGCAAACAGGGTCTGCTGATCCAATCGAGTTACCGTTTTCGTGGTGCCCAGGATGGGCCATCCCAGCGGATGGTCCTTCCAGAAGCTTTGCGTGAAGAGCTCGTGCACCAGCACATCCGGATTGTCTTCGTCGATTTTGATTTCTTCAAGGATCACGCCGCGTTCACGCTCAATATCTGTCGCGGCAAAGATTGGATTCAAAACCAGGTCCGAAAGGACGTCAAGGGCAATCGGGACGTGGTCACCGAGCGACTTGACGTTAAAGCATATAGTCTCCTTGCCCGTGAAAGCATCCAGGTTCCCACCAATGGAATCCATTTCGCGGGCGATATGCTGGGCGGTTCGGGAACGCGTGCCTTTAAACAGCATGTGTTCCACGAAGTGGGAGATCCCGTTGGTCTCAGCTGGCTCGCAACGGGAGCCAGATTTGATCCAAACTCCCATTGCGACTGAGCGCAGGTGCTCCATGCGCTCCGTCAGGACGATCAGGCCGTTCGGCAGCACGGTGCGGCGGAGATTTCGCTCAGTAGTCAGTGTCATAGCTCAAGCTCGATTGTAGGGCAATGAGTGGCGCCAAGGAACCAGGGATGAAGATGGCTGCATGAGGGGCCTAAATGCTCTATGCTGACCCAAGCCATGGCAAACGATTTCGGCCAACTCGTTCAGTTAGACGATTCAGACTCTGGAGAAGGCAACAGAGATTCCAAAATCGTAAGTGAAAAACGCCTATTGGGCATGGATACGGTTTCGCTGGCAGCACGCATGCTGGAAATTGGAGAGCCAGCATGGCGTGGTCCCCAGCTGGCAGAAGCACTGTATCGTCAACGAATTGCAGAAATAAACGACATTACTACATTGCCCAAACTGCTCCGCCAGAAGCTAATTGACCAAGGTTGGGAGGTGGGCAGGCCGCGCATTGCGCAGGTCTTTCAGTCAGTAGATGGGACTGAGCGCTACCTGGTCCAAAGCCCGGGCAACGGCCTGGATCTACAGACAGTGGAAACTGTCTGGATGCCCGAAGGTGATGAAGGCGAATCAGGCGATGGGACCGAACCGGTGGATCCTGACCAGGAGCTGAAAGCCGGAGAAAAGAAAAAGTGGGACCGCGCTACAATCTGCGTTTCCAGCCAGGTGGGCTGCGCGGTCAACTGCCAGTTCTGTCTCACGGCGAAACTGGGGCTGCAGCGCAATCTTACTCACGGCGAAATTGCAGGGCAGGTGATTGCCGTGCTCGATCGTCACGGTATCGAAGTCGGGCGCGACCGTGTGAACCTGGTCTTCATGGGAATGGGTGAACCGTTTCTCAATTACGACAGCTTCATGGGAGCGGTCCGTATTTTGGTTGAAGAGGTGGGACTGAGCCCGCAGCGGATGACGGTGTCTACCTCTGGGATCGTCCCAGGGATTGAGCGCTTTGCTCTTGAGCCTGCGGAGGTTCGGCCGAAACTGGCCATAAGCCTCAACGCCCCGAACGACAAGATTCGCGAGGCGCTGATGCCCATCAACCGCAAGTGGCCCATTGCGGCAGTCATCGACGCCGTGCGTGGTGTCAAACTTCGCTCCCGCGAGCGGATCACCTTTGAATATGTCCTGTTGGGAGGTGTGACCGATCAGGCGGAACATGCCGTTGAAGTTGCCCGTTTGGTCCGGCGTTCCGGACTTCCCGCAAAGGTTAACCTGATCGCCTGGAATCCCGGACCGGGAATCGCGTATTCGATGCCGCTGCACGAGGATGTGGAGAAATTTCGCGGTACGCTGGCCGGTGAGGGGATTCCTACCTATGTGCGGCGCGCGCGCGGGCGAGACATTTATGCGGCGTGTGGGCAACTCAAGAGGACGGTGGAGGGCTAAGGCTCACCACTCGTGCAGCATCCCATTCTCTTTGCCGAAACAACCAAGAGAATGGGATGCGCAAAGTTTAGTCAAACATTATTCTTCGAGGGTCTTCGGAAGGTTCAGTTGCCCGGCGCACCGACTGGTTGAACGCTCCCACAGTCAGCACTCTTGAACTCTGAGTGAGATTCCATTGTCCATTCGATTGGCCGGCTGTTTTGGCCCATCGTCATGGTTCCAGTGAAGTGAACCTTGGTCTTTGCATGACCATCGTCGGTCCATGAGCCTTCAACGGTGCCATTGCCGACCACTCTTCCTGTGCACGCGATTGCCGCCGTCATGCCATCGGGCTTCATTTGGACACCTGTTACTTGGCAGTCACCGCGCGTTTGCGGGGCCGGGCCGCCGAATTTGTCGATTTGTGCCTGCGTGACGCAAACCTGTGTGGTGCGGGGGCCGCCGCCGAAAGGTGACCCGGGAGGTGCTTGCATTCCAGGGGGCATGGGAGACTGTTGCCATGTCATGGTTGAGGTTACTTCCCAAAGGCCGGGCTTCCTGTTGGACTGAGCCCAGGCAAGGACAGTCAGTGCCAACAAGCAACAACCCAACATCATCCAAACTCGAGTCTTACGCATGATTCCTCCATTCTTGATCGCGCAGGCACCTGACTGCGTCGTCTAACTTTACTTGAATGCGAGAGAGGGGGAAAAGGAAAATTAGTCAACTTCAATTCGGACGTAAGTTTCCTGCGAAGGCTGTGCGTCCAAGCGCCAGCAGGGCTCCAGTTACCCGGCCTGCGGCGTGACGGACTGTCGTCTCTTCGCTGGCAAAATCGCCAGCGATACAGCGCACACCCAATGCCTCGATGCCTTCAATATCCGGCACCACAGGCGCAGCACCTTCAGCCGCATAGCGGGCGATTGTTTCAGCTGAGAACGGAGCGGTGTTCACCAACGCATAGTCAAAGATGGGAGCACGTGTGTGCTCATAGATGCGCTTGATGTGCTCGGATGCGGTAAGGTCCAGGCTCTCATTCGCCTGAGACATCAGGTTGCAAATGTAAACCCGCACCCCGCGCGCATTGGCCAATGCCGAAGGGATGTCCCGTACCAGCAGATTGGTAATGAGTGAGGTATAGAGCGAACCGGGTCCGACCGTGATCAGGTCGGCGCGCTGAATTGCGTCAAGAGTCTCCGGCAACGGCGAGGCGTTCGGTGGGTCCAGCATCAGCTCGGCGATCCGCTTCTTGCTGGCTGTGATGTTGGTTTCGCCACGTACTTCGGAACCGTCGTCCATCCGCGCTACCAGTGTGGTGTTGGCCGTTGTCACCGGATAAATGCGTCCGCGGGTGGCCAAAATCTTCGACGCTAATTGAATAGCGTGGCCAAAGTCGCCAGTGATCTCAGTGAGCGCTGCTACAAATAGATTGCCGAAGTTGTGACCCTTCAGCGCATCTCCCCCGCGAAAACGATGGGCGAATAGTTGGGCAAGCAGGTCCTCATCCTCACTGAGCGCAACCATGCAGTTTCGCAGGTCGCCGGGAGGCAGCATATTAAATCCCTTGCGCAGGCGACCTGAAGAGCCTCCATCATCGGTTACAGTAACGACGGCGGCGAGGTCTGCAATGAGGCCCTGCGAGGCGGCCGATGGATTGGACGTGGTTACGTGTGCCCGCAAACCGTGCAGCAGCGTTGAGAGCCCAGTGCCCCCGCCAATGGCGACCACGCGCAATGGCTCGCCGTTGGCTGGGTCGAGCTGCGTCAACGAATCCCGGCTAAAAATCATCACTTGGGACCTTTTTTATCTTTATTCGCAGCCAGGCTGCAGGGGCTGATATCCCTTACGGGACCTCGGGATAAAGGAGCTCCGTGAAGCGGGGATCGTCCACCATGCTCTGGAAGTCGTTGTCGGCCCGGGCCTGGAGGCGATTTCTTGGATTCAGTTCAATGGCCCTGGCTAGATTTCTGAGACAGTCCTGTGCGCGTCCAGTAATCGAATCAAGCAGCGCCAGCCCATAGAGGGCGTAGTCGGCCTCGGGATGCGAGGCCAGAATGCTTCCGAATTGCTCCTGTGCGTCATTGTAGAATCCGGTGTTCAACAGAGAGATGGCGTAGTCGTAGTGCTCTTCAGGGGTGAGAAAGGTCAGCCGTGACTGCTCCAACTGGCGCTGGCAGGTCTGGATATACATCCGGCAGCGTTCCTTGATCTCAATCGGCGCGACAGGGAGAAGTTTCTCAAAGCCAGCTTGCGCCTTCTCGAACTTGCCTTGCTGCAGAAGTTGAACGGCAGCCTGAAAATGCTGGAAGGCCGGCCCTGTACCCGAGGTGCTGCGACCGCCGGGCTTGGCAGGTGGAGGAGGAGATTTTTTGCGGCTGGGAGCCGCTGATCGGGCGTCTTGCGTCATGAGTTTGTCTACAGCGCGCTTTCCCAAATACACCGTTGAGCGAACGATTGACCGCAGGAAACGTGCACCAGAAAATCGGGGTGCTTGGCCCTCTTTATACGCAGAACCCCGACCTACGTCAATGGGCAGCCATGAACCAGGGGGCTAACTGTTTGGATACTGTAGGTTTTTCAGGTAAATGGCTGGATTGAGGGTTGGGTCGTTGTACATCTTCAATTGGCGGTAGAGCTTAAATCGACGTGTGCCGGCCAGGGTTTCCTCCCAAAGCGCCTTGAGGCATCCGGCCAGGTCGTTGCGCTGTTCTTTGAGGATTCCCGACCGCTCGCGATTACGAACGGCGTGGCCCACGGGGGCGCCTTCGCGCTCGGCTTCTTCGCGGGTGTGGAAGATCTTCAAAGCAAGAATGGACAGCCGGTCGATCATCAGCCCCGGAGACTCGGAGTGGAGCGGCGCAACCGGGTTGGGCAACTTGCGGGATTCCAGCCAGCCCAGCAGCGAGCGGTCCAACTGCTCTGCCAGGTCGTTGCGCTGCTGATTCGTCTGATCAACCCGACGCTTTACATCAGCGAGCTCGGCGTCGGTCGCGCCCGGTGTGCGGGCCTCATCCTCAATGTGCCAGAGATCGAAGTTGGCCCTGTGATGACGGGTGAGGGAATGCAGCCAACCTGGTTCCATGTCTCTATTCTCCGTTGCGGTCCTATTCAAATCGCGTGGCTCTGGCTGCTCGTCTACGTGCCAGGTGCGTGTCAATTGGTCGTGCAGCTCCACGATTCTGTCTGCCGAAAGCATTCTCTGCGTTCCTTTTCGCTTGGCCTTCATGTGAGCGGCCCGCTGCGATTGCAAGGTCTATGTTAGAACTATCCTCACATGGCGTGGTAGCTGGGGTGCTCCAATCTGTTGAATCGGGAAGGAAGTGCCGCGTCAATTCCGATCTGGGGCTTCAAGCAAGCGGAGGGTCGATGGCTGACAGTACTGAGCGGTTTCTGTGCATTGCCAGCTACGAGAAGGGGCATGATTTTCTGCGCCAGTGTGCTGAGATGGGCGTAAGGCCCACGCTCCTCACCTTGGAGAAGCTTCGCGATATCCCCTGGCCTCACGATGCACTTGAAGAGATGATCGTGATGCCCTCAGGGTTGACCCGCGAGCAAATTCTGAATACCGTTTCCTGGAAGGCAAGATCACGCCGATTCGACCGGATCATTGCCCTGGATGAGTTTGACCTGGCGACAGCGGCCGAGATTCGCGAACACATGCGCATTCCGGGCATGGGAATCACCACGTCGGCCAATTACCGGGATAAGCTGGCCATGCGTACCGTAGCTCAAAACACAGGCTTCCTGGTCCCGGAGTTTTGCAGGGTTCTTACCTACGATCAACTGCGCGACTACATGGACCGCGTGCCTGCTCCATGGTTGCTCAAGCCCCGGTCTGAAGCCTCGTCACTGGGAATTCGGAAGATCAAAGAGGCGGAACAGCTTTGGCGCGCTCTTGATGAGTTTGGAGACAGGCAAAGCTTCTTCTTGATGGAGCAGTTCGTGCCCGGCGAGATCTTCCATGTGGATTCGATTGTGAGCGAGCACAAGGTCGTTTTCTCCGTCGTACATCAATACGGCCGTCCGCCCATGCAAGTGATGCACGAGGGCGGCGTCTTCACCACCCGAACCGTGGATCGCCACAGCCGCGATTGGGAGGAACTGACCTCCCTGAACGATGCCTTGGCTCCGTCTCTTGGCATGGTGCGCGGTGTAACCCACGCGGAATACATCCGCTCCCATGCCGATGGGCGGTACTACTTTCTTGAGATTGCAGCCCGAGTGGGCGGAGCCTTCATTGCCGATCTCGTTGAGGTCTCGACCGGCGTGAACCTTTGGAGGGAGTGGGCCCGCCTTGAAGTGCAGAGCCTTCGCGGTGAGACCTACGCTCCACCAGGGTCCTCTGAGGCCTATGCAGGAAGTGTTCTGTGCCTGGCCCAGACAGCGGATCCGGACACGTCGGCATTTGACGACCCGGAGATTGTGGTGCGCATTCAAAAGCACCACCACGCAGGAATGATCGTGCGTTCCGATGACCCGGTGCGGGTCCGCCAGTTGCTGGAACATTACAGCGGGGAGTTTCGGCGGAGATTCCTGGCAACCATGCCTCCCATGGAGGGGCTGACGCCTGCTTGAGTTTCGGTTCCTCCGGGGGATCCAGATCGATACTTGCATCGGGAGATGCCTCAATGGGCGCCCGGTGCAGTTGGAAAGATGCAGATGCAGTGTCGGCCATGCGCGATTTCCTGCGCGAGCCGCCGCCAAGGCGCGCTGCAATTCGCGACCTGATGGCTGAACTGCTCTCATCGGATTCGTTCACAAGGCGCTGCGCTGCAGACCTGGCTCGGCGCGTAAGCGCATGGGAACCTGGGATCCTCTGCAATTACGCTCACGTTCTGATCGAACTCATTGCAGAAATCCCGGCGGATCAGTGGCAGGCCCGGTGCTACGTCCTGTTAACGGCGGCCTTGAATGCCTCAATGCACGAACAGCGAATTCGGCTTGCCTCGCTGCTCCCCATCCTTATCGAGAGCGAGCGTATTGCGATGCGCGCCATGTCCCTCGAGGCTTTCGCCATCCTGGCCGCCGCCGTGCCGAAACTTCGCAAAGAGGCCTTGCTGCTGATCGAGCGAGCCCGAGGCGACGAGTCGTATGCGATGCGCATTCGAGCTCGTCGCACTCTGCTCCCTCTTTTAGCATAGGAGAGCAAGCCTCTTCGTTAGAGCCACTTAAGGGCTGATTCTCCAGGATTAATCGAAGTAACTGAAGCGCGAAAGCTGTACCCACGGACGACATGTTGAATTTTTAGAAGAGCTACTTGACAACATACCAACTAGTTGGTATGTTTCTTGCCATCAGGCGAGAAATCGATGAATTCAACCGATCAAAGACACGAATCCAAGACCAAACTGCTGAACGCCGCGCTGCATCTGATTCGCGCAAAGGGCTACGAAGCGACACGGATCGAGGACATCTGCGAAACGGCAGGACTCACCAAAGGTAGCTTCTTCCACCACTTCAAAAGCAAGGTAGACATGGCCTTGGCAGCCGCGCAGTATTGGGGGGAGATGACGGGTGGATTCTTCGCCTCAGCGGACTATCGCACCCTGCCTGATCCTCTGGAAAGATTTCTTGCCTATGTCGACTTCCGCAAGGCGATTCTTCAAGGCGAGTTGCCGAATTTCACCTGCCTGGTTGGAACCATGGTCCAGGAGGCCTACGACACGCACCCGGCAATTCGCGAGGCCTGCAACAAGAGCATCAGTGATCACGCCGCGACTCTCGTACCCGATATCGAAGCGGCGATGAAGGAGCATGGCCTGCAGTCTGAATGGACAGCAGAAAGCCTGGCCCTCTACACGCAAGCCACGATTCAGGGTGCATTCATTTTGGCCAAGGCCAAACACGGGCCCGAAGTTGCCGCCGCATGTATCGATCATTTGCGCCGGTACATTGAATTGCTCTTCAAACAACCACAACAGGAGACGTTATGAACCTCACTGAAACCCCCGAAGTTGTTTCATGGCCTGAGACCCATTACGCATTTGTCGAAAAAACTGGGCCGTTCCCGAATATCGCTCCGAGGCCTGGCAAATCGCGCACGGTCTTGTGCCGCAGCTGTCAGAGCAGAACAAGATCATCGGATATATGAGCCTCTACAAGGTGTCGCCGAATGTATATCGCGCCGGCTTTGCCTTGTCAGGCGAGCCGACCAAGCTGCCGGACGGCCTGCAATATGAGAGGTTCAGCGGTGGCAAGTACAGCCGATTTGTGCTGACCGGACCTTACTCCAATCTGCCCCAAGCCCCCGGCCGCGTCTTTGAAATCGTCTCAAAGATCGATATGATGCTGCGCAGCAACTTCTGCATTGAGAACTATGCGAACGATCCAAGAACGACGCCGGAAGACAAGTTGATTACTGAAATCCTTGTTCCAACCGCATAGCGATCGGCTTGCGCACACGAAGACCCTCGTATCGCCCCGCAAGTCGTCTTCAAACTCAAGGGTTCTCATCTCAAGGAGATCTCATCATGACCACGGCGACAACGAATATCCAATCTTCGCTGCTCAAGGTCCAGGGCGCACAGATCTACTACGAGGTTCAAGGTACCGGCCCGGTGCTGCTGATGATCCCCGGCGGCCCGACCGATGCTGGCATCTTTGCACCGTTGGCTGGACTGCTGAGCGACCGATATACGGTGGTGCGTTACGACCCGCGCGGCAACTCGCGCAGCGTCCTCGATGGTCCACCAGAGGATCAGCGTATGGACCTCCACGGCGACGACGCAGCTCAGCTGCTCGCCATGCTGAGCGGGTGCGCACGCTCGTTGCACATGAACCGCCTTGCATGGAGTTGTTGCCTGAAGTCGCGCAGCACCGCGCCTTCGTCGAAGAAGTCTAGGAAACATACCAAAACGAAGGCGCAGGTCCTGCGATGCAGAAATTCATGGTGGGCGCCGGCCTTGCAGGCGGCCCGCCAGCGCAAAGGACGCCGCCGCCAGCGCCGGAAGTGCTTGAAGCATTTGGCCGCATGCAAGGCAACGTCAACTACTTCCTCGCGCACGGATTCAAGCCAATCAGCCGCTACACTCCCGATGTGAGCACCCTGAAGACCGGTCCGGCAAGAATCATTGTGGGCGTCGGTGAAAACACGGTAGGAAGTCTGCCTCATCGCTCTGCCGTTGCGTTGGCAGAACATCTTGGAACTGCCGCAGTGTCGTTCCCCGGCGGCCACGGCGGCTACAGCCACAACCCGGCGGCGTTTGCCGAACAACTCGATGAGGCGTTCCGTGGCTCGCACGCTTCACAAAACCCCTAAGGAGGTTTCGCCATGTCAACAGCAACTCTGCAAGTTCCAGCGACTAAGGACGAGACAGATATTCTGAATCTCCTTGAAGCTCGTCACCGGGCGCATCATGACAAGGATGGTGCAGCCATCGCCGCAACGTATGCATCGGATGCAGCTGTTTTCAGCCTGGCACCGCCGCTCACTCACCATGGGGTCGACCCCAAAGAAAAACAGGCCTGGCTCGACAGCTGGGCTACGCCGGTCGATCTGGAGTCGCGGGCTTTCAAGCTCACTGTCAGTGGCGATTTTGCATTTAGCCACGGATTCCTTCGGCTGAGTGGGACAAAAAAAGGCGCGGAAGGGAAGGCTGACTTCTGGATGCGTTCGACTGTGTGCTTTGAGCGGCACGGAAGCGGTTGGCACATCGTCCATGAGCACGTGTCGGTTCCGTTTTATATGGATGGCGCGCTTCGGCCTGCGTTCGATCTGCAGCCCTGATCGCCCGAGACGGAGGAACCGCGCGGCCCGGTTCAAGGCGCTCGCAGTGAATGCTCATTCAACCTGAGCCGAGGAGAAAACAAAATGGCGACAGCCAAGCCGAAGAAGAAGGTTGCCGGGGTCCCGGCCTTATCGGCAATCCTGCCTTTTCCACCCGGAGTTGCGAAGCCGGCGATTCGTGCGCTTGAAAGCGCCGGGTACCGTCATCTTGACCAGCTTGATAAAGCAAGGGAAAGCGAGATTATGGCGCTCCATGGGATGGGGTCGAAAGCGCTGGGAATTCTCCGGGTGGCTCTGAAGGAACGAGGCAAGAGTTTTCGCTCTTGATTTGGAGGCACAGGGCACAGATGGCATCTCGGATCCCGGTATCTCGGACCCATCGCAGTAGAATGGCCTCTGGGAGCAGGCATGGAGAACCGGGATCAGCAGGTGCATCGGCGATGGAATCCCCTGCGGCAGTCATGGGTCTTGGTTTCGCCGCATCGGACCGACCGCCCCTGGCAAGGAGAGGTGGGGCAGAAGGCTGCGCCGCTGGAGATATCGCACGATCCCCAGTGTTATCTGTGCCCTGGGAACAAGCGTGCGGGCGGAGCGGTGAATCCTTCGTATGAAGGCGTGTTTTTGTTTGTAAACGATTACGCGGCGCTGCTTCCGGAGCCGGTCGTGGCGAACGAAGTGCCCGGTTCGCCTTTGCTGAAATCCGAACCCGCTCGCGGCTTGTGCAAGGTGCTTTGCTACCACCCGGACCACAGTCTCACCTTGGCACGCATGACCAGTGAGGAGATTCGCCCCGTCGTCGACGCCTGGACGGAAGAGTATGTTGAACTTGCAAGCATGGCGTGGATCAAATACGTGCAGATATTTGAGAATCGCGGGGCCATGATGGGAGCCAGCAACCCTCACCCCCACGGCCAAATTTGGTCAACCAGTTTTGTGCCCGACGAACCGGCCGCTGAGACAGAGGCTCAGCGTCACCATCTTGCGCTCACCGGTCGCTGCCTCCTGTGCGAATACGTTGCCGCTGAACAAGCAGCCGCTAAGCGCATCATTTTTGAGAATCAGCATTTTATCGCCCTTGTGCCGTGGTGGGCAGTCTGGCCGTTCGAGGCGCTCCTGGTCTCGCGCCGCCATCTTGGCGCTCTGCCGGAATTGAGGAACGAGGAACGGGACGGGCTGGCCGATGCCCTCAAACGTCTGACCACCCGCTACGACAACCTCTTCGAGACCAGCTTTCCGTACACAATGGGCTTCCACCAGTCGCCTACGGACGGCGGCGCGCATCCGGAGTGGCATTTCCACGCGCACTTTTATCCGCCGTTGCTGCGCTCGGCTACGGTCCGCAAGTTCATGGTGGGGTTTGAGATGTTGGGTATGCCGCAGCGAGACATCGCTCCTGAAGGCGCAGCTGAACGTCTCCGAGATTGCTCAGAGGAGCATTTCTGGCCCAGAGGTTGAGAGAAATCGTCTGAAGCAGGTCCTGTTCCGGTATTCAGAAACAGGAGGCAAGGCGGCCGGAAGGGTGTGGTGAGCTCGCTGGGGCTCGAACCCAGGACCCACGCCTTAAAAGGGCGTTGCTCTACCAACTGAGCTACGAGCTCGTTCAAGGCCGCTAACTCCAAATTATCACAGCGGGAGGTTTGCCGCCCCAACACCCAAGATCAGGGACAATGCCTATCAGGGCCCCTCAAGCAGGGGTGCTCTGGGGCCCTGGCCGGGAACAGAAGATCCCTCTGCGTGGAAATTGCCCGTATCTCAAACCTGAAAGATGCAGAACCAAAGATCTCACGGTTTATTTGGTCAATTTGTCGAGTTCAAGATTGAGCTCAAGGACGTTGACGCGCGGTTCCCCGAGGAAGCCTAACTGACGCGAGGTCACGTGCTGCTGGATGAGCTGGCGGATCTGGTCCTCGGAAATGCCACGCGACTTAGCTACCCGCGGTGCCTGAAAAAAAGCGGCGTCCGGCGTGATATCCGGATCGAGGCCGGAGCCCGAAGTCGTGACCAAGTCGATAGGGACAGGGTGCCCTGGGTTCTCGGCGGCAAGCTTGTCGATGGAGCCTTGCAAACGGTCGACAAGAGCTTTCGACGATTGGGCCAGGTTGCTCCCGCCCGAGGCGGTTGCGTCATATCCGTTGCCGGCGGCAGATGGGCGAGGATGAAAGTACCGGTCGGACGTAAAGCTTTGTGCCAACAGTTCGGAGCCAATCACCTGGCCATTCTTGAGGATGAGGCTTCCGCCAGCTTTGTGCGGGAACATCGCAGTAGCGATTCCGGTGACAACAAGCGGGTAGCCGAGACCGAGCAAGATCGTCGTCACAAGGGTAAAGCGAATAGAAGTTGTCCAGACTGAATGCACGGTGAATCTCCTTGCGGGGCGCGGCGCCGCCCCATTGTTCACGCCAGGTGTACAGCTACCAGGAACATGTCGATGGCCTTGATTCCAACGAAGGGCACCACGATCCCACCGACGCCATAAACGAGAAGATTGTTGCGCAGCAGAATATCGGCGGCCTTGGGCTCATACTTGACGCCTTTAAGAGCTAGCGGAATAAGGGCCACAATGATGACAGCGTTAAAGATGACAGCAGAGAGGATGGCCGACTGCGGAGAATGCAGATACATGATGTTCAGCGCGCCCAGCACGGGAAAGACGCCGGCAAACATTGCCGGAATGATGGCAAAGTACTTCGCCACGTCGTTGGCAATGCTGAATGTGGTCAGTGCGCCTCGGGTCATCAGAAGCTGTTTTCCGATTTCGACAATCTCAATGAGCTTTGTGGGGTTGGAATCCAGGTCGACCATGTTGCCAGCCTCTTTTGCGGCCTGGGTTCCGGAGTTCATGGCAACGCCTACGTCGGCCTGTGCCAGCGCCGGGGCATCGTTGGTGCCGTCGCCGGTCATCGCAACCAGCTTGCCCTTGGCCTGCTCGCGCTTGATCAGGTCCATCTTATCCTTTGGTTTGGCTTCGGCCAGAAAGTCATCGACGCCTGCTTCGCGAGCGATAACGGCCGCAGTCAATGGGTTATCGCCAGTGATCATGATGGTGCGGATACCCATGGCGCGGAGCCGGGCAAGGCGCTCCTTGAGGCCGCCCTTGACGATGTCCTTGAGATAAATGACGCCCAGGGCAGCTGCATTCTCGGCCACCACAAGGGGGGTACCGCCGGCGCGCGCAATCACTTCCACGTGGTCGCGGACTTTCTGTGGCAGCGATGAGCCCTGCTCCTCAAGGAAATGGGCGATGGCGTCAACTGAACCCTTACGGATGCGCGTGCCAGGCAGGTTAACGCCGCTCATGCGCGTCTGGGCGGTAAAGGGAACGAACTCCGCATGCATGTCATTGAGGTCGCGCCCGCGCAGGTTGTACTTCTCCTTTGCCAGGACGACGATCGAGCGCCCCTCGGGGGTTTCGTCAGAAAGCGAGGCGAGCTGCGCGGCATTGGCCATGCGCTCTTCGCTGACGTCGGGAGCGGTGAAGAACTCAGTAGCCTGGCGGTTGCCCAGGGTGATGGTTCCAGTCTTGTCGAGCAGCAGCGTGTTCACATCGCCGGCCGCCTCGACAGCGCGTCCGCTCATGGCAAGAACGTTGTACTGGACGAGGCGGTCCATACCGGCGATACCGATGGCCGAAAGGAGGCCACCGATGGTTGTGGGGATGAGGCACACGAGCAGGGACACCAGCACGAAGACAGTTTGTGGCGCTTTGGAATACATGGCAAAGGGTTGCAATGTGACTACTGCCAGAAGGAAGACGATGGTGAGGCCGGACAGGAGGATACTCAGGGCAATCTCGTTCGGAGTCTTCTGCCGTGTTGCGCCCTCAACCAGGGCGATCATGCGATCGAGGAAGGTCTCTCCGGGGTTGGATGTGATGCGGACCTTGATCCAGTCTGAGAGGACCTTGGTTCCGCCGGTCACGGCAGATCGGTCGCCGCCCGCCTCGCGAATGACGGGAGCGGATTCACCGGTGATGGCCGACTCGTCCACGGAGGCGACGCCCTCGATGACTTCTCCGTCGCCCGCGATGTAGTGGTTGGCGGCAACGTAGATGACGTCCCCGGCGCGAAGCAGGCCGCTGGCGACATCTTCAAAGCCGCCGTTTGGCAGGTACCGCTTGGCGATGGTTTCACCTTTTGCCTTGCGCAGCGTGTCTGCCTGCGCCTTGCCACGGCCTTCCGCCATGGCCTCGGCGAAGTTGGCGAAAAGCACGGTGAACCAGAGCCAGAGGGTGATCTGCAGGTTGAAGCCAAAGCCGGGACGATGGTGGATGGTGTTGTCAATGAGCAAGGCCGTGGTGAGCACGCTGCCCACCTCAACAACAAACATCACCGGGTTCTTGACCATGCCGCGCGGATCGAGCTTGAGCACTGAATCCAGCAGTGCCTGGCCCATGATTTCGGTGTTCCAAAGACTCTTCTTTTCAAGCATGACAGTCCGTTTCGTCTTTTCCTGGTGCAGTGTGTGAATCGGTTAGAAAACCTGCCCTGCTTTGAGCAACAGGTGTTCGAGGATCGGTCCCAGGCTAAGCGCTGGAAAGAACGTAAGCGCGCCAAGAATGAGAATCACGCCGATCAGGAGAACGGTGAAGAGGGAACCATTCACGGGGAAGGTACCTGGTGAAGGGGGCACGCTCTTCTTCAAGGCCAGGTTTCCCGCCAGCGCAAGCACAGGGATCATCATGAAAAGCCGGCCGAATAACATGTCCCAGCCGAGCGCGACGTTATACCACCATGTGTTCGCGTTCAATCCTGCGAAGGCTGATCCGTTGTTGCCCGCCCCCGAGGTAAAGGCATAAAGGATCTCTGTGAGGCCGTGGGGCCCCTGGTTGGTCAAGCTGGAGAGCCCTACAGTGGGCGAGAGCACGAATATGGCGGTCAGCGTGAGAATGATGAAGGGGAAGATGAGCACGTAGAGCATGGTCATCTTCACGTCGTAGGACTCGATTTTCTTGCCGAGATATTCTGGGGTTCGGCCAACCATCAAGCCTGCAATAAAAACTGCCTGCACCACAAAGATGAGGATTCCGTAGAGACCCGATCCAACACCACCAAAGATCACCTCGCCGAGCATGATGTTGGTAAGGACAACCATGCCGCCAAGCGGAGTAAAGCTGTCATGCATGCCGTTGACTGCACCGCAACTTGCGTCGGTGGTGATGGTGGCGAAGAGTGAGCTGGCAGCGATGCCGTTTCTGACCTCCTTGCCCTCCATGTTTCCTGAGGGCGCAGTGGCTGTTCCAGTTTGAGCGGCTCCGTGAATGAGGCCATGCGGCTGCGACTCTGCCCAGTAGACCGTGGTGAAGCCGGCTGCAAAGAGCACGAACATGGCAGCGAAGACGGCCCACCCATGACCAGGTGACCCGGTCATGCGGCCCAGCGTATAGGTGAGCCCTGCGGGAATGATAAAGATTGACAGCATTTGGAGCAGGTTTGAGAAAGGCGTTGGGTTTTCGAACGGGTGGGCGCTGTTTGCATTGGTGAATCCGCCGCCGTTGGTGCCCAGCATCTTGATGGCTTCCTGCGAAGCGATTGGGCCCTGGGCGATGGTTTGCACCTGGCTCGGCTGTTCAAGCGGATGGGCCGTTGTGTAGGCGCTGAAGTTCTGAGGGACGCCCTGTGCCACCAGGAGCAGTGCATAGATCAACGAGGCAGGCAGCAGCACGTAGAGGAACGTGCGCGTCATGTCGACCCAAAAATTGCCGATCGTTCCGGAGGAGGTCCGCTTGATGCCGCGGATGAGCGCCACAGCAACAGCAATGCCCACAGCAGCGCTTCCGAAGTTGTGGTATGCGAGGCCCACCATCTGTGTCAGATAGCTCATGGTGATCTCAGGCACGTACGACTGCCAGTTGGTGTTCGTGGTAAAGCTGGCAGCAGTGTTAAAGGCCAGGTCTGGGCCTACGGCGGCCAAACCTTGCGGATTCCAGGGCAAATGATTCTGCAACCGCTGAATCGCGTAGGTCATGAGCATGCTGACTGCCGAGAACCCCAGCACGCCGAATGCGTACTCGCGCCAGTTCATTTCCTGGTCCGCATTGACCCCAGAGAGCCGGTAAATCAGCCTCTCAAAAGGGCGCAGCACAAAGTCCAGCCATGTGCGTTCCCCTTCCAGCACCTTGGCCAGATAGATGCCAACCGGCCGAGTTGTTGCGAGGAGAATGAGAGAGAAGATGGCAAACTGCAACCAACCGTTGGCGGTCATGTTAGAACTTCTCCGGGAAGAGCAAGGTAAGGGTCAGGTAGGCCAGCAACAGAACAGACAGAATCAAAGCAATCACCGTGATGGCGTCGATTTGCATGGGCTACCTCAACTTCTGACAGGCCTTGACGTAGAGAAATGCCAAGACGAAGAAGACCGCCGTGAAAAGCAACATCGTTAAATCTTGCATCGGAACTCACACTCCACCGCCCCAGCGGTTCGTGGGCATTTTGCTGTTAGAACACGTTCGTGAGCCGCCAAATGGGTCGAAGATTCGACCCGCCGCCCGCATTGAGAACCAGACAGGGCGCCCAAGGATGATTCTGGCTTTTTGATAGTTTGAGTTGCGAAAGGGTTTTCTAAAGAAATCGTAAGGGCATGAAGAATATAAAGAACTCCCCGCCGGGAGGCGGTGAAGATTAAGACTGTTTCGACGAATTAAAGACCTGTGTAGCTCGCGAATTATTCCTGATTTCCACTCAGTCCCTCAGGGATGAATCGATAGCCAACCCAGGGCTCCGTCTGGATGTACTGTTTGCCAGTTTCGGTCTCAAGTTTTTTACGTAACTGGCCGACGAAGACGCGCAGATACTCAGGTTGGTGCGCCGACTGTGCCCCCCATACGGTAGTCAGCAGGGCACGATGGGTCATGACTTTTCCCGAATTCCTGGCCAGATGGACCAGCAATTCGAATTCTTTCGGGGTGAGGTGAATGGGTTTTCCGAGGACGGAGATCGTATGGGCGCTGGCATCGATAACAAAGTCACCTGTCTCGATGGCCGCGGTGGTCCGCTCCGGTGCGCGGCGTAGATGAGCTCGGACCCGGGCCAGCAACTCTTGAATGCTGAAGGGTTTGGTGACGTAGTCGTCGGCTCCGGCGTCAAGCGCCTCCACCTTGGTGCGTTCGTGATCTCGAACAGAAAGGATCAGCACCGGGGTTTCGGAGCGGGTTCGGATGGCGCGGGTCACCTCAACGCCGGAGAGTCCCGGCATCATGAGGTCGGTAATGACAAGATCTGCCGGCCAGTCCTTGAACACCTGCAGCCCCTCTTCGGGGTCGTTGGCGGTGCGGACGTCATATCCCTGTGCAGATAGAGCTGCTCGCAGTACACGTGTGATCTGCGGTTCGTCGTCGATGATCAGAATTCGGTCTGGCATAAATTCTTCTTTCATCGAAGAGATTACATCATGCGGTTGGACCGGTATCATGCACGGTGGGAGGATCATTGCGATGGTCTCCGATTCGCGAGGGGTCGTTCACTGGGTCGTTGGATCGATGATGGCAGCGCTGAGCACTCTGGTGCTGGTCTGGCTGGGCGCGAATTCGACAGCGGCAGGCATGGCATTTCTGGTGCTTGTCGTGTGGTCATCCACGCAGGCCGGGCTTTTGTTAGCGCTTTATATCGCCGTTCTCTGCGCCCTCTCCTTCGACTTCTTTTTTCTTCTTCCGTACCACACATTGCGGCTGGCGGGGAGCCAGGAATGGGTGGCAATGTTCTCATTTGTGGCTTGTTGCCTGGTTGTGGTGCGCGTAGCGGAAAGGGCGCGGAGGCAGACCCGGCAAGCAGAACAGCGCCGGGAAGATGTGGAGCGACTCTACGAGCTGAGCCAGGAGATGATGCTCCAGGAAGATGCACAAGCGCTTATTCACGACCTGCCCAGGATTATCAATCGGGTCTTCGCGTTGGATGGAGTGGTTCTGTATGTAAGCGATCAGGATCAATTCTTCGCCTCGACGTCCGATCTGCCCTTGAGCATCCGGGCGAGTCTGCATGCAATGACACAGGGACCGAATGCCACGCTCGCCTTGCCGGGCGGCTTTACCGCGAATGCGCTGATGTTGGGCCTTCGGCCGGTCGGGGCTCTTGGCTGGCGACCGGCAGCGCTTTCGCGAGAAGTCTCTACGGCCGTGGTCGCTCAGGTAGCCATTATGCTGGCAAGGTCGATTGCGATGGAGGCCACCGCGCGAATGGAAGCGGCTCGCGAGGGAGAGAGGCTGCGCACGGCGCTTATCGACTCCCTGACGCATGAACTGCGCACGCCGCTTACTTCAATTCGCGCTGCCGCCACAACACTGCTTGAGGCCAGGGGACTTGATGAAGCAGGGCGCCAGGATTTGGCGATGATCGTCGACGAAGAGGCATCTCGGCTGGATTTGCTGATCGGCGAAGCCGTGGAAATGGCCGAGATTGACGCCAATGTCGTACAGATTCACCTTGTTCCTGATCATCCACGCGCTCTGCTCGAGCACGCGGTCGAGGAAGCGCGCAAGATCCTGGCTTCGCACCGAGTGACCATCGTCGCAGATGAGGCTGAAGAACTGGACAAACCTGTATGGTTTGACACCCACTTGATTGGCAGGGTGCTGCGCCACCTTCTTGAGAACGCAGGAACCTACACTGCGCCAGGTAGCCGGATTACTCTGAGCAGCCGCCGCGCCGGCGGGAGGCTGGAGTTTGCCGTGGAAGACAACGGTCCTGGTATCGACGCAATCGATCTGCCGATGATTTTTGAAAAGTTTTATCGCGGAAAGAGAGGAGCCATCGTTGGCAAAGGGTCGGGAATGGGGCTGGCGATTACCCGAGCCATTCTTGCCGCGCATGGAGGTGAGATTTCGGTCTCCAGCACGCCAGGCCAAGGCACCATCTTCTGGTTTTGGGTGCCTCTGGTGGAAAAGGAGCCGGCCATCCGCAATTCGATGTTGAAGGAGCACGGTGCGCGGCTCAGATGATAGAGTTGGCGGTTGGGCCAGGAAGAAGTGACACGCGCCGGTGAAGAGCGAAGAGGGCTATTGCGGCTCTTCGCTCCAGTCGCAGGGTATTTCCCGACGTTTTTCCGAGCTTTCCGTAGCCCATTCCAACAGGCGGGCTACCCGCCATGCATCCACGCCAGTTACCGGGTCGCGCACCTTGCCCGACAGTGCATCGCGAACGGCTGCATAGTAGAGGCGGTAGTCGCCAGGGATAGGCTCGATGGGGCGGGTCACCTTGCCGCCATCGACGTCGACGCTCAAGGTGCCCCAGTTTGTCGAGGGCTCCTGTCCCCAATGCGAATCTTCGATCCGTGTGATCTTGTTCAACTCCGGCTCCTGCAGATCCACGCCCCACTTCCAGTAATTTCCCTTGGTTCCGCGCAGGTGAAAACGAGGTCGCGCCAGGGCGGCAAGGCAGTTTGAGGACAGGGTGACGGAGAACTTTGCATAGCGAAGTCGCAAGTTGAAGGCATCTACCGAGCCGGGACCGTCGCGTTCCCGCAATACCTCTGCGCTCACTGATTCGGGCTTTCCAAAGAGCAGCAGGGCCTGGTCGGCAAGGTGGGGTCCCAGGTCGAGAAGTGCTCCGCCTCCTTGCGCAGGATCCTCTTTCCACAAGCGCCCGGAGTGAACTGGCCGCCAACGATCGAAGACCGATTCAAAGTGCACGAGGCGCCCCAGTGAACCTTCGTCCAACAGTTTCCTGATTGTCCGGAAGTCGCTGTCCCAGCGCCGGTTATGGAATGGGATGATGTGATTCCCGCCGGCGTCTGCCAGGGCGATCAACTCGGCAACCTCAGCTGAAGTGACCGATGTGGGCTTATCCACTACCACGCTCCTGCCAGCCTTCAAGATCTGCCTAGCAATCTGGAAGTGGGTCCCGCTCGGCGTGGTCACGACAAACAATCCCAGCGACGGGTCCGCCAGCATAGCTTCGAGCGAGCGGTAGGTGGTGATGCCTGGATAACGCGCAGCGGCGTTATCCGAGCTTCGTTCAACCACGGCGGCGAGTTCAAGGCCTTCAACGGAGGAAATCAGCGGCGCATGAAACACGCGCCCACCCATGCCGAAGCCGACCAAGCCTACCCGGATCATGTGATCCTCCTCAGAGCTGATGTCGAGCCCGCTCTCCCTAATTATCCCTCGAGTTTATATCGGGTTTCGGCAAGGCGGTACAACCTACGCCAGACCAAGCGATTCATGGTTACCACCATGAGCGAAATGAGAATCGTGGCAAGCAGCAGGATAGGGAAACGACCGTGGTCAGTGGCCCAATCGATTTGCGCGCCAAGACCGATGGTTTGAAGAGTGCGATCTTTCAGATGCGTATATTCCGCGAATACCGAGGCGTTCCATGCGCCACCTGAGGCAGTGACCATCCCGGTGATCAAATAAGGAAAGATTCCAGGGAGGATGAGTTTTGTCCATCGCTGCCACCGGTTGAAGTGATACAGGGAGGAGACTTCTCGGAGGTCGGATGGGATTGACATGGCTCCGGCGATCACGTTGAAGAGGATATACCACTGCGTACCAAGAAGCATCAGGACAATGGATCCGATGCCCAGGCCGCCGCCGATTCTCACCAGCCCGATGAGCAGGATCGGGAAGAAAGCCGTGGCTGGTACTGAGGCCATGACCTGTGCGATTGGCTGGGCGATTCGGGCAAGTTTAGGGTTAAACCCGATAGCGACGCCGACAGGGACCGTCCAGGCTGCGGAGATGAGCAGTGCTGCGTTGACGCGCAAAAAAGTCGCGCCGGCGCCTTCGAGCAAGAGACGTAATTCCGGCCATGTGACCTTGCTCAGCATCAGGACGGCTTGCGTTGCTCCCCAACCAACGACGCAAATAGCGGCAATCGCAAGGGCCCAAAGCCCTGCAGAATTCCTGCGAGGCCGTTCGTCATCGAGTGGATGAACGACCCGACAATCCGCCGTGGCTGCCATGCGGCGGAAGATGGGTTCCTCGAAGCTGGTCCAGATACGGCCAGGAGCTGCAAAGAGATTGGATCGGCGCAACAGTTCAAGAATGGGTGACTCGACGCGGTCGGCCGACTCGACCTGCTCAAACTTGAATTTGTCACTCCAGGCAATCAGCGGACGCCACAACAGCTGGTCGGTGGCTACAACAATGAGAATCACGACCAGAAAGCCGGCCACAAGCGCGCGGATATCTCCTGATGCGGTTGCCGTCTGGAGGTAGCTGCCAAGGCCCGGCAACTGAAAGTTGCGATCACCCATGGTGAACATTTCGCAAGCGATCAGAGCGAACCAGCCACCTGCCACCGAGACAATGGAGTTCCATACCAGGCCAATGGCAGCGTATGGCATCTCAAGTTGCCAGAACCTTTGCCAGCCGGAGTAGCGATAGATGCTTGCCGCTTCACGCATCTCTCTGGGAATGCTTTTAATGGAAGAGTAGAAACTAAATGCAAGGTTCCAGACCTGTCCCGTGAAAATCAGCAGAATCACTCCCATTTCGATGCCCATCTGGTGGCCAGGTACAAGCGCGACCATCGCGAGTACGACAGGAGGAAGAAAACTGAGCACGGGAATGGACTGCAGAACGTCGAGGACGGCGACCATCCAGGCTTCAATTCGGGGGTTATAGGCCGCCGTGTATCCATAGGACACAGCAAAAATCAGGCTGAGAAGATAGGCGATCGCGATGCGCACAATCGAGTAGAAGGCATACGCAGGAAGTGCGCTGATTGAGTGCGAGATTGGCACTACCGGGATGGGTTTGCCCAGCCAATAGGTGCCCGTGCTAACGAGTGAAAAGAAGATGGCCAGCCCGCAAGCTGCCACGCCCACGTCAATGAGAAATGGCCAGGTGCGTGTGGTGACCAGGGTTCGGGCGAGGGGGTGTTGCAGGTTCACTTCGCATCCCCGTCGACCGCGAGTTCTTCTTCCTGCGCGTCAGGCAACACAAAGCGCCGACGGCCCGCGTCAAAGTCAAATAATTCGGCATAGCGGCCCCAGGTCACAGCCGTTTCCATCTGGCGCAGGCATTCCTCTTGACTGAATTGCTCGTCGAGCATGTCCAGGAAGAACTCTTCCGGCACAGTGTGGTCACTCTTAGCCTCAAGGGCGCGGCGAATTTGACGCAGTAATAGAACGTTCTCAAGCGCAGCGTCGCGAAACAGTTCTTTCTGGCGGAGGATCTCGGAATTTGCAAACTCCGTACCGCTCGCGGTGATAGCCGCATCGCCCTCTTCGATCTTCAGGAAGCCGAGCAGTTGTGCGGCATCCACGATCGGAAGCAGATCGTCGATCTCAAAGGCCAAGTCATCGGCGAGACGGTAGATGTCGTCTCGTCCACCTTTGTCCAGAAGAAGCTCAAGCAGACCAGCCATGCCGCCGGGCCGTGCGTGAGGCAGCATCTGGTAATGCATCTGGCGCTGGTCGCGTACGCGTGTGTCGGGGTGCTGACGATCAGGGGCATCGGAGGGGGCCACATCCGGCTTGGTGAGCACCTTGTAGATGTAGTCAACGAGCTGAGTAAATGGCTCTGATTTGCGGTCGCGCGGTTGCGCCAATTGAACGCGGAAGTCTGTGCGAATATGCCCGGGGTTGCGCCCCAGAACGATAATCCGGTCCGCCAGCAGAACGGCTTCCTCGATGTTATGGGTTACCAGGAAGACTGCCTTGGTGGGCATGGTCTTGTTGGCCCACAACTCCAGGAGTTCTGAACGCAGGTTCTCGGCCGTCAGGACATCAAGGGCGGAGAAAGGTTCGTCCATGAAGAGAACTTCCGGCTCCACTACCAGGGCACGGGCAAAGCCCACGCGCTGGCGCATTCCACCGGAGAGTTCCTTGGGATAGGCGCCTTCGAAGCCGTCCAGTCCGACTGTATCCAGCATCTTCATGCTGCGCTCGCGGCGCTCTTCCGGACCGACGCCGCGAGCCTGCAGCGGAGCTTCCACGTTCTCAAGAACAGTCAGCCAGGGAAACAGGGCAAAGCTCTGAAAGACAATGGAGACGTTGATCTCGGCCTGGGAAATTGGCTTCTCGTGCCAAAAGACCTGACCCGCGGAGGGCGAGGAGAGCCCGGTCAGCATGCGCAGCATGGTGGACTTGCCCGAACCCGAAGGACCCAGAAGGGCGAGAATCTCCCCCGGAACGATACTCAGGTCAGTTGCCGAGATCACCTGGATCCGGTTCTGGCTGGGCTGGGCGTAGTATTTCTCAATTTTCTCAGCACGGATGATCGGTTCAAGTGCCGGTGCCGCGGTCTGGGGCTCGGTGGGGGTGGCCGCTTCCTGCATGGGATAGTCTCCGGTTGGGGTCCGCACGATTTGCCGGCCAAGAGTTATTGCAAGTGTATGATTTCCCGGTTGCAGGCTGATGAATCGCGACCGTTAACGCTGGCTCTGTCCCGGAATTTGAAACTTGTTACATCGCGAGCGGCTTTTCAGACTCTAGGCTGTGCACCGTGCTGATCAAATCCCCTAAACCGAGCGTATCATTTGAATAAGCGCTTCGCACGCCCGGAGCGCGCTCCGCAAGTTGAGCAAACTTTATCTGCTGTGGTTGGGCCGTGTTCCTTTTAGATGCTCAGTAAGTTTCGCGCGTGCCGACCTGATCATACGTCTAGGAGAGTATGACCGAAAAGACTGTCAAACCCAAAGTGCTGGTTGCGGACGATGAACGAGTCATCGCCGACACAGTGACGATGATCCTGAACCAAAGCGGCTTTGAAGCCCGTGCCGTGTATTCCGGTGAAAAGGCGGTTGAATTGGTCGCCACCTTTGAGCCGAATATGCTCATATCTGACGTGATCATGGCCGATTTGAATGGCATTGATGCTGCGATCCGTATTCGCCGGCTGTTGCCAGAGATCAAGATCCTCTTGTTCTCCGGCCAAGCCGCGACGGCCGATCTGCTTGAGAAGGCGCGCGCCGAGGGCCACGAATTCGAGATCTTGGCCAAGCCCGTCCATCCGCAGGATCTGCTCAACAGGCTGCGGGGATGATTCAAAGCACGACGTCTCTTGGTACTGGACATTACGGCATTTTCGCGTCTGGTCTCTACGGAATCCACGCGGCGGAGTGGCTTTTTCCTTGAGGAGAAGCCACCCTTCATTCGAAGGCAAAGTCAGCAAGTGAAGTTGAAAATCTTCTTGAGTTCCTGGATAAGTCCCTGTTCAGCCGCTCTGTTTTTTTATCGCAGGCCGACGAGCCCCTTGACCGATTCGGTCAATTTTCCGGGATCGTAGCCGAGGCCGTCTTTGAAAACGGTGTCCACAAGCTCTATATCCCCGATCTTGTCGGCGGGGTTGCCAGCGATGACGACCAGATCGGCGGATTTGCCAGCGGCGATGCTTCCGATGGCGGCCTCTTCGCCGAGAAAGATTGCTCCGTTCTGGGTGGCGATGTGGATGGCCTCAACGGGAGTGAACCCGGCTTCAACGAGAAGCTCAAGATTGCGCTGGTCGCCGTAGCCTGGCACAACGCCTCCAAAAGAAGTTGGGTCGCAGCCAGCCAGCAGCAAACCTCCGGCTTTGACGAAGTCGCGTTCGAATTGCATTTCCTTCTTCAGTAGCTGCGCATCGATAGGGTCGTTCCGATCCGCGATCATGCTTCGGACTGACAGGTAACGCGTCCAGGCCTCAGGGGTCAGCGCCAGGGAAACGCGGCTTCCAACGGCGCTCATCGGCGGACGATTGGGAACCGTTATCTCAAAGACAGCCAAAGTCGAAGTTACGGCAACGTGGTGAGAGACCAGGTCACGAATCATCTCCTGAACAGGTGCGCTCGCGATGTCAAGATTCTTCGCAACGTCCGCTTCCGCGCCCAGCGGACAGAGGCCGGGCTGTTTGCCTGGAAAGAACTCTGTATCGACAACAATCCCGTGCTCCAGATTGTCGATGCCGAGAGCGGCCGCCTCGCGAAAGCCGACGGCGCAAAGATGGCCCGTGATTTTGAGACCTTTGGCATGAGCGTGATCGATGGCAGCCTTCAATTCTTCAGGTGTGATGTCCATATAGGCCTTGAAGGAAGTCACACCTTCCGAGGCCCAGTAATCGACGGTGCGGGCGGCGTCATCGGGGCTTGTGAGCGTGTGCATTTGCGGCGCACGACCGAGGTAGCCACCAAGATAGGGTCCAGTGATGCGGAGTTTGGGGCCGGGGATTTGTCCGTCATCAATCATGTTCTTAAGATTCAGGTCAGTGTAGGGTTCCATGCTGCCGGCGGTGCGTGCGGTGGTGACGCCGCCGGCGAGGTACAAGCGGGGCGCACTGTCGGCCATTTCGCCCCAGAGCGGGAGATGCCCCGTGCCAATGGGCGGAGCAGTGTAGAAAAGGTGTTCGTGCATGCCTACCAGGCCCGGGATGACGGTTTTGCCAGTCAGGTCGAGAACTTTGGCATTCAGTGGGTAGGCGGTCTTGAGCCTGGCGCTTTCAATGCGGGTGATCTTTCCGCCCTCGATTTCGATGCGCCGGTCTTCGGAGGGCGCGGCCCCGGTGCCGTCGATGATGCGGACATGCTCCAGGACGAGAACTGGTGAGTCTTCCTTGAGGAAGGGCTTGAGAGCCTCATGGCCCTGGGAGGCTGCGACGGTGGCAGCAAGCGTAAAGAGGGCGGCGGGAATCAACAGGGAGAGTGGCTGGAGCTGTTTCATGGGGCATCCTACTTTAGAAGCAATTAGACCGAATTCTACTGATCGAGGACCACCTTGGGGAATTTGGCCTGAATCTGCGGCCGAATGATCTAATGGTTCCCCGCGATATGAAGGCAGCCGCTTTTACTTCAGGAAGGGAATCCGAGGTCAGAGTTCTCGACGGCCGTCCATCGCGCTGGCCATCGTGACCTCGTCGGCGTATTCAATGTCGCTGCCCGCGGGAACGCCGGTGGCGATGCGAGTGATCGTGACGTTGAAGCCGCGAAGGGCGCTTGCCAGCCAGTTGGCGGTGGCTTCACCCTCGAGTGTGGGACTGGTGGCCACTATCACCTCATCCACCTCGCCCTTTTCAACTCGGGCTACCAGTGTTCGTGTGCGAAGTTGGTCCGGCCCAACGCCGTGAAGTGGCGAAAGGGTGCCGTGCAGCACGTGATAAACGCCCTGGTAGGCGCCATTTGCTCCTCGGGCTCGCTCGATCGCTTCAATGCTGGTCGGCTCCTCAACCACGCAAATGAGCCTCTGGTTGCGTGATGGGCTGGTGCAGTACGCGCAAGGATCCACGTCGGTGACGTTGTTGCAGATCGAACAGAGGCGCAAACTCGCCTTGAGACCACGCACAGCTTCAGCCAGCGCCGCGGCATCTTCATCCGTCGAACGCAGAATATGGAAGGCAAAGCGTTGGGCGCTTTTTGTGCCCACGCCGGGCAGCTTCTTCAACTCTTCAATGAGCCGGGCCATCGGCTCGGCATAGCGTGCCACAGTGCGCCTCCCTGGAATTCCATTCAGAATGAATCAGCCAAGCCCCGGCAGATTCAGCCCGCCGAGCATTCCTTTTACGCTGGACTGGATGGCTTCATCGGCTCTTCGTCCTGCTTCATTGACTGCTGCCACCACAAGGTCCTCAAGCATCTCCACGTCGGGCTGGCCCCCACCCAGGCTGACCACCGCGGAAGGGTCGATATGCAGCTTGAGCAGTTGCTTCTTGCCGTTCATCGTCGCCGTCACTGCGCCGCCACCGCTGGTTGCCTCGACTACAGTTTCGCCGAGCTTGCGCTGAACTTCCTCCTGGATATGGTTCGCCTGGGAAAGCATCTCCGAGATTTTGAGAGGGTTGATCATGTTTGGTTTCCTGTGTACGGCATTTCAATTACTTTTGGCGAAGATCGACCACGCTGCGCACTTCAGCTTGAAAGATTTCCATCGCCCGCTGAACCAGCGGATTGGCCAATGCTGCCTCCTGGACACTGCCGGCAAGCGGGCCAGCCATTGAAGTGTTGGACTGTGAGCTTGCTCCATTGGTCTCGCCCGGGACAATTAACAGGCGGGTTGGTGCACCGCAGCGTTGTAACTCCTGGCGAATGATCTTCTCCGCAGCGGCATTCACTGTCAAGGCAACCATCTTCTTGCCCACGCCCGGGACTTCAATGCGCAGGCTGGCGCCATCGATCGTCCAGAATCCGGAGCCGAGTAACTGGGCAGCAGAGCTATGTCCGGCATCGACCAGTGCGGACCCGACTGCGTGGCGCATCGATCCCATACTGAGTTCGCCCGAAGAGGGCGGTGAGCTAGCAGGAGCCTTGGCGAGCGCGCCCTCTGTAAGAGCGGCTGTGGAACCATAGCCTGGGGCTGGACTTGCGACGGCCGGAAAAGGCGCCGAACCTGAAAATGGGCTCGTCGATACGGATGTTGCTGGGGGATCGGGCGGCGGTGCAGAGCGCTCCACTGTGGCTACAGGAGCCGAGGAAGACTCCATTCTTGTGCCTGGGTTCCAGCTACCACCCGTTGTTCCGAACGGTGAAATCGTTGAAGCGGGGGTGGATGCTGCGGGGGCTGGGCGCGACGGAGCTGCGACGGGTTTTGAAGGACCTGGTATCGAAACGCTTCGGCTTGCTGAGGCGCCTGTGCCACTTGCCATCCCACTGAGCAACTCTTCGAGGGGCAAAAGGCGCTGCGCATGAATCAACTTCAGTAAACCGAGTTCCAGATGAAAGCGCTGCTCCTGTCGATAGTTCAGATCGTCAAAGGTTCGAAGAACGATCTGCAGATTACGGGTCAGCTCTTCCTCAGTAAATAACAGGGCGGTGCGTGCGGCGCGGGCGCGCTCATCGCCAGAAATTTGGAGTAGTTCAGTCTTTTCTCCACCCACCTTGGCCATCAGGGAGTTGCGCAAGTACCTGACCATCTGTCGCGCCAGGGACGAGGGGCTGTGTCCCGCGTTGACAAGAAGATTCAACTGCTCCATCAGCTCGGCACTCTGACCCGCCGCGACGGCTTCTAGCAGGCGCTCGAAGACGGCGTTGGGTACCGAACCCATCAACTCCCGGATCTGCTCCGCCGAGAGCGCGGGATGCCCATCCTGGGTGGGTGCAGAAGCAATGGCTTGATCCATGATCGAGAGTGCGTCACGCATGGAGCCGTCGCCTGCCTCGGCAAGCAGGGCAAATGCGTCGTCTTCAGCCTGCACCTGTTCCTGGATGGCGATCATCTTCAACTGGGCCAAAATGTCGTCGAATTTCACCGCATGAAAGCTGAAGTGCTGGCAGCGCGAGCGAATGGTCTGAGGAATGTTCTCCGGTTCCGTGGTGGCCATCATGAAGATGACGTGCGCCGGGGGCTCTTCCAGGGTCTTCAGCAGTGCATTGAAGGCGGCCTCAGTAATTTGGTGGGCCTCGTCGAGGATGTATATCTTGTAGCGGTCGCGGGACGGAGCATAGCGCGCAGCGTCTCGGAGTTCGCGAATCTCGTCGATACCGCGGTTGGTGGCGGCGTCGATCTCGATCACATCGACGGCGTTGCCCTGGCGAACCTCGATGCAGGAATCGCAGACACCGCAAGGTTCAGGCGTTGGCCGCGCGGCGGTTCCAATTTCGGTGCGGCAATTAAGGGCCATGGCGACGATCCGGGCGATGGTGGTTTTCCCAATGCCGCGGTGGCCGGAGAAGATGTAGCCGTGCGCGATGCGGTTCTGGCTGAGCGCGTTCATCAAGGTCCGCGTAACGTGGTCCTGGCCGGCCACGTCGGCAAATCGCTGCGGACGGTATTTCCTGGCCAGAACCTGATAACCCATCTCTTCACCCGCTCCCAAGGCCGGTCCGGATTTCCCGGTGGCCTAGAGGGGATTGTATAGCTGCGAGCCGGGTGACCGACGGCGTGGAAAAAGTCCGCGGGCCAAAGCGGACCTGCAAACGATTCTTGATGAACTGTCGTAGTTTCACGATATTGCAGCCCGAGCTTGGTCGAGATCAATCCGGCAGCGCTGACAGGCGATGCTCAAGAAAGCGGCGGACTGCGGGGTCCCGCTCCAGCCCTATCGCAATCCGGTATGCGTGGCGCGCTTCTTCATGTGCGCTTGCCCTGGTCAGCAATTCAGCGCGGGCTGCCCAGTAAGGCTGGTAGTCGGCAACCCGACCATCGGAAGCCGGGTCCGGCATGCCCTTCAAAGCGTCTTCAGCTCCGTGCAACTCGGCGATGGCCAAAGCTCGATTGATCAGCACAACCGGGGAGCCAGTCAGGGCAAACAGAGCGTCGTAGAGTTCCACAACATGCGCCCAGTTGAGAGCTCCCGTGCGGCAACGATCGACGTGCGCCGATTGCAGTGCCCCTTCCAGCTGAAAGCGGCCAATCGAGCGCATGGCGCTGGCGCGATGGAGAAGTGCCTCGGCGTTTCCAATCTGCTGGTTATCCCACAGACCCGGATCCTGTATTGCAAGTGGGACGAACTCGCCTTCCTTACTCCTGCGAGCTCTTCGCCGCGCTTCCGCGTGCAGAAGCAGGGCCAGTAGTCCCAGTGCCTCCGGCTGCTCTGGCAGCAGTTCAACGACCAGTCTCGCCAAAAACAGCGCTTCTTCCGTCAGATCGCGACGGGCGACATCCGTTCCACCGGGGTCAGTCCAGCCTTCGGCGAAAGCGGCGTAGATAGCGTCCAGCACCGTGTCAAGACGGGCTGGAAGCTCCTCTCGGCCGGGCACGCGGAAGGGAATACGCGCTTCACGGATCTTTTCTTTAGCTCGGACCAGTCGTTTGCCCATGGCGGCAGGAGATGTGAGGAATGCGGCCGCGATTGCCTTTGCATCGAGTCCAAGCACAACTTGCAGAATGAGCGGGGCGCGAATGCTGGAATCAATAGCCGGGTGGGCGCAAGCAAACATCATGGCAAGCCGCTCGTCCGGAACCTCCACGGCGGATGGCGCCTCCATAACATCCTCAACGGACTGCAACTCATCCGTGGCGAGCCGATGCCGGTTCGCCGCGCGAACCACGTCGATCAGCTTGCGTCTGGCCACCGTGAGAAGCCATCCCTCAGGATTCGCCGGGCAGCCGTTCTGTGGCCAATCTTCCAGAGCAGATGTAAATGCCGCCGAGAGTGCATCCTCGGCGGCAGCAACATCGTGGGTGCGGCAGGCCAGGAAGGCGACGAGCTTGCCGTAACTGCGGCGCGCAACTGCATCTGCCGTGTCTCGGGTTTGTTCGCCGCACTCGTCGGCGCTCACGCGAAGGAGCTCTGGCAACGGCACTCTCCTACATGCTCCAAATTGGTCTCACTTCGACCGTGCCGTGGCTGGCCCCGGGGCAGCGGGCAGCCCAGGAAAGAGCCGCATCCAGATCCGGCACGTCAATCAAGAAATAGCCGCCAAGTTGTTCTTTCGTGTCGGCGTAGGGACCATCGAGAACCTGCGTCTTGCCATCCACAATACGAACAGTGGTGGCAGTTGCAACCGGTCTTAGGCGATTCGAGCCCTTTATGACGCCTGCCTTCGTCAGCGCTTCGCTGTAGGCCATGTAGGCGGCCAGTCCCTGTTGCTGTTGTTCTGGAGTCATCTGAGCAAAACCCGCCTCATTGGCGTGAAGCAGCAGAATATATTGCATGTGAAACCTCCTTGATGCGTTGTGCGGTCAATTTGGTCCGCTACTCCCATGACGCTCGACGGCTTGGGATTTGGACAATTCTTAAAAGAATTCGTCCTCGCCGCTCAAAAACCTGATGCGCACACCCAAAGCCTTTGCCGTCGGCGTTTATTTTCTAGGCATTTTCGAGGGTGCATCCTTCAGGGCCGTCTTTGCGGCAGCTTTGCGTCGGCGGATTTCTTCAGGAGAGTACATAGAGCCACGGCACTTCTTGGCGCCGCAGTTGCAAATGGCTTCATCTTCGCCGCCATCGTAGAGGCAGTAGTCATAGGTGATCTCCACGCCGGCGGGAATGTTTTTGATGGCCGTGATCCAGACACGGCCGCGAACCTCGCTGGTCTCGCAGTTGGCGTCGCAGCTGTGGTTGATAAACATCGCCATGCCATGGCCGTCGATGACGATCGAACCGTCGCCGAGTCCAAAGAGATAGGTGATCGGTGAGGCCTCGTACCGGGAATCAGCTAGATCCTTGGTGATGCGCCGGCCCGTGTACTCGGCAACTCTCTTGCCTTTGCGGATCGCGGTAGTCGCATAGCAGCCGGCGGCGTGAATGGCGGAAGAGCGGATGATGAGTCCCATGTGAGTGCGCAAGTTTTTCCTTTGGCGATCATGATGCGGTCTGCACCGCATCGTACCATTGAAAGGGCGAGGGACTGCGAAATGAAACGGGCATTTTTCTTGACACTGGTTTTTGCGGGCTGCCTCGCGGCGGTGTCACCGGCTCGTGCACAGGCTCCGGCGGGTGGGGATGGCGCTGGATCGTCAAAAAGCAAGACGCCTGACCAAAGCCAACCGCAAGCCACGCCCCAGACGGGGGCGAATCCGTTTCCTGAGGACACCACTTCAGTCCCAGTGATGCCCTCCAATCGGACTGCAGCGCTCCCTGAGGGGAACGACTCCGGATCGGCAACCGCGGGCATTCCGATTGTGGGAGACGACAGCGACCCCGTTCGCAGTCCCGACGATCCACTGCCTGCGACCTCGCAGGATCAGGAGTCAAGTTCCAACTTTCCAGGCATGGATAAACTGTTGCCCCCGCCGGATGATGACCAGCCCGACAAGAAAGAAGGGAAGAGAAAACTCGCGGTGAAGGAAGAAGCCCATCCGGAGGCTGCTTCAGAAGACATCAACGTGGGCGGCTACTACCTGGAGAGGAAGAACTGGAAGGCGGCGATGTCGCGATTTGAATCTGCGATGGTGTTGGATCCAGAGAATCCAGAGGTCTATTGGGGATTGGGCGAGGCTGCACATCATTTGGGAAATTTCGCCGAGGCGCGTCAGTACTACCAGAAGGTGGTCGATTACGATCCTGACAGCAAACACGGGAAGGATGCCCGTAAGGCGCTGAAGGAGCCGGAGATTGCAAATGCAAAGAGCGCTGCTCCCGTACCGCCGGCCGCAGAGACACCCAGATAAGGTTTGCCTATGGAAAGCCCGGATAAGGCAGTCATGCGCTTCTAGAAGCCTGCCCAGCGCAGATAACCAGTAATCATCCGCTCGCTCCAGAAGCTGCTCACTAGACCTCCAATGCAAAGGAATGTACCGAGTGGGAGCCTCGTCAGCGCCCAGCCTTCAGAACCGGATTGTTCGTTGGTTCGGACGGCCAACAGGACGAGGGCAACCAGCGCCCCCAGCACCACTCCGAGGCCGAAAGCAAGCAGAGCGTCCGGCAGACCGAGCCAGGCGGCCAGCAGTGCCATCAGCCTGGCATCGCCGGGGCCGATTCCTTCGCGTCGGCGCATGAGCCAGTAAATCCCGCTGATGAAAAGGATGAGGCCTGCTGCAATTGCCATGCCGCCCACATTGGACAGAAAAGCCGATCTAACCGCGTTACTGACCGTTTGATTCATGTTTCTCATCGGCGACTCGGCAACTAGCCAGGCGTGCAGCGTGGCCACCAGACAACCCAAAACCGCTCCCGTTATGGTAAGCCGGTCGGGAAGCCATAGATGCTCTGCATCCAGAAAAGCCAACCCGACAATCAGCCAATAGAACAGCATCCAACCGACCGCGATGAGGATGTCGTCATACGCCTGAATCAACGGCAACTCCACCTCGCTCAGGAGGCTGAAAAGCTTCCAGGCCGACAGGCTCCACAGCACTGCCACCGCCAATTCGACCACCGGATACCGCCAGCCAATCGAGGCGCGGCAAACGCGGCAGCGGCCACGCAGGGCGAGCCAGCTCACCAGCGGCACGTTCTCCCACCACGTCAGCACGTGATAGCAATCGCGGCAGTGGGATCGCGGGCTGACAATGCATTCTTCCTTAGGCCAGCGGGTCAGGCACACGTTCAGGAAGCTGCCAAACGCGAGCCCCATAAGCGCGACAAAAGTTGTGCCTAGAATTGGAATCATGCGCGAGGTTGAGTATACGGCCGGCTGGCGACGCACCCTGCGGCCCGTTGCCACACTACCGGCAGATTGATTCGTTTTACGGCTTGTGTTGATGACGCAGGGGCCCGTGCAGACGCTCCCGGGCACGGTAGACTGAAGGTGCATGGACCTTCCGCCTGAAAGCTTGAACGCACAGGCTCCTGTGCCCCAGACTGTCTCCGACCCCGCGCAGGCGGCCGTGCTGTTTGAGCAGTCGGTCAGCATCATGGCGCGGTTACGAGCGCCTGGCGGTTGCCCCTGGGATCGCGAACAGTCCTTCGATTCCATCCGCAAATATACGTTGGAAGAGACCTACGAAGTCTTTGACGCGATTGAACGGCGCGATTGGACCCATCTCGCCGAAGAGCTGGGCGACTTGTTGCTTCAAGTTCTGTTCTATGCCGAGATGGCAGCTAACGAAGGCCACTTTGCCATTGCGGACGTTTTGGAGCATCTGAACCGAAAGTTGATCCGGCGGCATCCACACGTCTTTGGCGAAGAGGCATCCAAGGCAGCCGGGAACAATGCGGAAGTGGACACGCGTGTCCAGGGCTCTTCAGCCGCTGTGCTGCGGAATTGGGAGGAGATCAAGGCCGCGGAACAGGTGGGCGCAAAATCTCACGGAGGCGAAGCAGGTCAAGGAGGGCCAGAAAATCGAGCGGTCTCACGCCTCGACGAGATACAAAGGGCGTTGCCTGCTCTGGCTGAGGCATCCAAACTGGGCGCCAAGGCGCAGAAGTCGGGATTCGACTGGGCGAGTTGGCGCGATCTGTTGCCCAAGCTGGTTGAAGAGACTGCCGAGCTTGAAGCCGAAGCCTCATCTAACGATCCAGCACGGAAGCCAGCAGTAGAGGCTGAGCTGGGCGATCTGCTGTTCACTGCTGTGAATCTTGGACGTCATCTGGGCGTGGACGCAGAGATGGCTCTGCGTGGCTGCAACCTGCGCTTTCGTGAGCGGTTCAGAGAGATGGAGGTGGCTTCTGATCGGCCATTGGAAGAGCTTTCCGCTCCGGAACTTGAGGGACTATGGGGTCATGCGAAAAAGAAGCTGGCAGAGAAAGACGCCCGCGCGAAAGCCGAAGCTGCCAAGACTGAGGCAGAAGCATGATTCGGGTTCGAGGATGCTCGGGATTTGACGAACTGGAGGCATGCGTTCGACTCCAGATCGAAACCTGGGGCTATGACGAGGCCGATGTCATTCCGCGCAGGGCATTTCTTGTTGCGCAAAAAATAGGTGGCCAGGTCATTGGAGCCTTTGACAGCGCGATTTCGGAAGGCAAGGGCGGATCCAAAGCCGAAGGGACGGAATCGCTGGTTGGTTTCGCCCTGTCTTTGCCTGGCGTGAAGACCGGAAACGGAGAGCCGAAGGCCTACCTTCACTCCCACATGCTGGCCGTCAAAGAGCCGTATCGGAACGAGGGCCTTGGCGCGCAACTCAAGCGGGAGCAGCGCCGTGAGGCACTTTCCCGAGGCATACGGATCATGGAATGGACCTTCGATCCGCTGGAGATCAAGAACGCTTTTTTAAATATCCACAGGCTGGGAGCGACTGTTTCTTCTTACCGGGAGGATTTCTATGGTTTATCCTCATCTCGACTGCAAGGTGGGCTGCCAACGGACCGTCTTTTGGCGGAGTGGCAGCTGGATTCGCCCAGGGTCGGGGGAATTCTTGATGGTCACCCGGCAGTCAATCAGATCATCGAGGAACGAATCCTGGTCCCGGCCTCCATTTACGCATGGAAGGCCTCGACTGAGAACCGGGAGCGAGCCCTCGCCGTTCAGTTGCAGAACCGTCAGAAATTTCAACAGGCATTTTTACGGGGATTAGTCGTACTTGACTTCTCCCTCGATGCGGATGGAAATGGAGTCTTCGAACTGGGCGCCCCAACCCGGCCGGAGCTTGACTGAATCTCTCAAGGACGCGAAAATCTATGCGAATTGATGCAATCATCCTGCGTGAACTCCACCTGCCTCTGGTGCGCCCCTTTGAAACCAGTTTTGGTGTAACCCGTACGCGGAGGATTCTACTGGCTGAGGTTCAGTCGGAAGGACTCACTGGCTGGGGAGAGTGCACCGCAGGGGAGCGCCCGTTTTTCTCAGGCGAATCAACCGATGGTGCGTGGCAGGTGATCGTCAACGAGCTTGGGCCCATGCTGGCTTCAGAATCTCCTGAGCACGGTGGCGAATGCCCGCAGATTTTCCAGCAGGTGCGTGGCAATCCGATGGCCAAGGCTACCCTGGAAAACGCCATCTGGGACATTGAGGCGCAGCGCGAAGGAGTTTCGCTCTCCCAGTTACTGGGCGGCGTGCGGGAGGTGATCGCATGCGGCGTATCCATTGGAATTCAGACCTCGATCCCCGAGTTGCTTGCAACAATTGAAAGAGAGCTTGCGGCCGGTTATCAGCGCATCAAGCTGAAATGCAAGCCGGGATGGGATGTAGAGGTTTTTGAGCGAGTAAGGAATCGGTGGCCCGGAATCACGCTCAGTTGCGACGCCAACTCCGCATACAGGTTGAGAGATGCGGACCACCTGGTCACGTTTGACTCCTTCGACATGCTGATGATTGAGCAGCCACTCTGGCACGACGATTTCTACTACCACTCCATGCTGCAAAAGCGGCTGAATACGCCGATTTGCCTCGATGAGTCCATTCACAACCGCCGCGATGCACTTGCAGCCATTGAGATGGAGTCGTGCCGCATTATCAACATCAAGCTGGGCCGAGTTGGCGGATTTTCAGAGGCGATCGCTGTCCACAATGCCGCGCAAGAGCGTGGCGTCCCGGTCTGGTGCGGGGGAATGCTCGAATCGGGCATCGGACGGTCGCACAATATTGCCCTGTCGACACTGGAAAACTTCACCCTCCCCGGCGATGTGTCGGCATCGGCGCGCTATTGGCGCGAGGACATCGTTGAGCCGGAGATTACCGTCTCTTCAGTAGGCGAGATTGCCATTCCAGACAGCCCGGGAAGAGGCTATGAAGTGCGGACGGACCTGGTTGAACAACTGACGGTCCGCAAGGAAACGATTCGAGCTTTTGAGATGGTTGCTTAAGATTTCACTGACTCAAATCGGGTGTTTCTTGCAGTGATTGCAATTGGCGCAGCGGAGATTTGCGCGGCGGCAGTCATTCTATTCCACAGGTACTATTCCCTAAAGTAATTGCGGATCGCTCATAGTTGTGACTTCACGTCTTGACCGATCCGTGCAAACACGTTTTCCTCAAGGTATTGAACCTACGACTTCCCGCATAAACTCCAGCAACCTGGATTCCGTTTGCGTTGACACGGCGGAAGCGACCGCGATGGGAATGGGAGAGGGCGCGGGGTAGACGATACCACGGAAGCGCTCCTGCAACCCAGGCTTCAGACACCACCGACCGCATCTTCAATTTGACCTCCGACGCCGGATTCGGCTCGGGGCAAGCTTGTCCATTTGTCTTGGGGGTCTCGTGCTGAAGCGTAGCGTGGATATTGCACTCGCAGGATTGCTGTTTGCAATCACACTTCCAGTTCTGGCCGTTGCGGCCATCGCCATCAAGTTGGATTCAAAAGGGCCGGCCATGTTCCATCAGGCGCGCATGGGCGGGGATTCAGGCCGTTCCAGTTATTGAAGCTGCGCACGATGCGCCAATCCGGCACTGGATCCGCCTATACTCTGGGCGCTGATCCACGCATTACGAAGGTTGGACGGTGGCTCCGCTGGTTGTAGGTTGATGAACTGCCGCAGCTGTTGAACGTGCTTCGTGGTGATATGAGCATTGTGGGTCCGCGCCCAGTGGTCCCGGAGTTAACCGTCGAGTTCAGGCTGGAGCACGAGCGGTTGCTGGTGGTGCGTTACGGCCTGGCCGATCCGGCTACCGTGAAGTACCGCCGCGAGGCCGAGGTGCTCGCCCAAGTTCCCGAGCCGCTGAGGTACTTCAAGGCAGTTGTGACACCTGATAAGCTGCGCATCTCCCAGGAATATCTCCAGAGAGCATCTGTCTGGAGCGACTTCGGGTTGATGGCAGCAACTGTATGGGCGCTGTACCCGGCCAACTGGCGGCCGCGGGTCAGGCGTTTTCAATCCGCGGGGGTGAACAAAGCGGTGAGAGCGGCAAAGGAAGACAATAGTGGGTACCAGGAGATCGTCTCGAACCGGCTTGCATAGAGATGATTTTGCTTTTGCGTAGCCAATTGCGCGATGTATTCGCGGCCGGTATAGGTGTGCTGTCTGTCACTTCTTCATACCTTAAGGGACTTCTATGATGAAAAGAGAGAAAAAAGAGGCCGGCCACATGTGTGGAACGGCGAGGAGACGTAATGCCAGAAGCGTATGCATTCAGCACCATACCCGCGAAGATCTTGTTGCCCATCGACTTCAGTCCGTCGTCGCACACAGCCCTGGAGCAGGCGACAGTGCTTGCTCAGCATTTTCATGCCGAAGTTCACCTAGTCAACGTGATTCCCGAGGGCGCAAACGTCGCGGATGAGAAGAAGCAGGCTGAAGAGCGTTTTGCGGTTTCTGAGGCAGGTCTTACCGCCAAGGGAATCAAGGCGACCGCCAGCGTTGAAGTTGAAAATGACGTTGCTGGATGCATCCTGGACGTGATTGAGCGTGAGCATATCGATTTGTTAGTGGTCTCTACGCACGGTCTTACTGGCTGGCATCCACTTGTATTCGGTTCGATTGCAGAGAAGCTGGTCAGGCTTGTACACATTCCGCTATTGCTTATCCGCACTGAAAAGCCTGAGAGCACGGCAAAGGTTTCTTCGGGACGCTTGATGGAGTGGTGGTAGTCAAGGGATTGATTCCTGCAGTATATTATCCGTGGTGGGAACAGGGTTGTATTGCATTTCCGGCCCAGTTGATGGCTCCGCTCAGCGGTGTTATCAGCTGGGCTTTTACGTGGATGACGCCTTCCTGATTCTGCAGCTTACCTTCGACGGTGAGAAACCGGCTTCGTGTCACAATCAGGCGGTTCTGCTCAAACACGTCAGGCGTGATGATGACGTTGGCGATGCCGGTTTCGTCTTCCACCGAAAGAAAAACGAAGCCCTTGGCGGTGCCAGGGCGCTGGCGTGAAATTACCCGGCCGGCAATGCGGACGAATCGATTGCCGCCACAGCTTTCAAGCTCCAGTGCCGAGAGAACACCCTGTTTGCGCAACAAATCGCGTTGGTAGGCCATGGGATGCGGACCGGTGGTAATGCCGGTCCCCGCATAGTCTGCAGTCAGCCTCTCATCGATGGTCATCTTCCGGAGCGGTTTCGATCCGCAGGTGCGATGATCGGCAGCACCTTGCAGTAGCGGGCCGACAGGGCGGCCTGCTTGCTCAACCTGCCAGAGCGCATCGCGGCGATGCTCAACTTCACCCAGCGAGTTGAGTGCACCCACGCTGGCCAATGCGACAAGTTCGTTGCGATTCAGCTCTGGTACTTGCTGTGCGAGAGCGTCGACGCTTGCAAAGCCTTCATTGCAACAGCGAGCGTTGAGAAGCGCGGCAGCGGTGGATTGTCGCAGGCCTTTCACGTAATGCAGGCCGATGCGGAGCGCGAGAGAGCCATCCGGTTCCTCTTCAAGGGCGCACAGCCATTCGGATCGTTGCACATCGATAGGGCGCACGCGCAGCCCGTGCCGTTGCGCATCTTTGATGAGCACGGCTGGGGAATAGAAACCCATCGGCTGGTTGTTGAGGAGGCCACATGTGAACGCCCCAAGATAGTGAACCTTCAGCCAGGCAGACGCGTACGCGATCAGCGCAAAACTGGCTGCATGCGACTCGGGAAATCCGTACATGGCAAACGACGAAATGCCCTGCACAATGTTGTCCTGCGCCTCGGGGCCAATGCCGTTGCGCGTCATGCCCTCACGCAGCCGGCCTTCAAGGTCCTTCATGCGCTGCATGGATCGGCGCATGCCAACGGCTCGGCGCAACTCCTCCGCCTCAGCGCCGGAGAAGCTGGCAACCGTCATGGCCATGCGCAGTAGCTGCTCCTGAAAAAGCGGAACGCCCAGGGTGCGCTTGAGCACAGGTTCGAGCGATGGATGAGGATAGGCAACCTCTTCTTTGCCCTGGCGCCTGCGCATGTAGGGATGCATCATTTTGCCGACAATCGGGCCGGGGCGGATGATGGCCACCTGTACAACCAGGTCGTAAAAGCGCGTGGGCGCGTTATGCGGAATCGAGGCCATTTGCGCGCGGCTTTCCACTTGAAACATGCCCACGGTGTCAGCCTTGCACAGCGTTTGATACACCAGCGGATCCTCAGGCAGTGCGGCGAGGTCCACTTCTTTTCCATACTTGCGGGGAATCAGTTCAATGCAGTCCTTGAGCACGGCCATCATGCCCAAGCCAAGCAGGTCCACCTTGATGAGCCCCATGTCGGCGCAGTCTTCCTTGTCCCACTGGATGACGGTGCGGCCAGGCATTGAAGCGCGTTCGATGGGAACAACACGGTTGAGCATTCCCGCACAGATGACCATGCCTCCGGAGTGTTGCCCCAGATGGCGCGGCATGTCCCTCATGCGCAGGCAGAGATCAAGATAGCGTGCAATGCGCGGGTGGCGAGCGTCAAAGCCGGCTTGCTCGAAGTTCCTGGCCATGGTGTCGTTGACACCGCGCCATTCCCAATGGCCTACAAGCCCGGAAAGCCGCGCGAGTTGCTCTTCGTCGAAGCCTAATGCCTTGCCTGCCTCTCGCGCTGCGGAGCGGCCGCGATAGGTGATCACGTTCGCGGTCATGGCTGCGCCCAGTTGCCCGTAGTGCTCATAGACATATTGAATGACCTGTTCGCGCTCGTCTCCCGAAGGCAGATCGAGATCGATGTCAGGCCACTCGCCGCGGTTCTCATTCAAAAAACGCTCGAATAACAGTTCCATGCCGACCGGGTCGACGGCTGTGATCTCGAGCGCATAGCACACCGCCGAGTTGGCCGCGGAGCCGCGTCCCTGCACCAGAATCCCATGCTTCTGGCAGTAGCGCACCAGATCCCAGACGATGAGAAAGTACCCGGCGAATCCCAGCTTGGCAATCAGCTTGAGTTCATGCTGAACCTGTGCGCGGGCCTTGGCGAGCAGATGAATTTTGGCAGGGGAGCCGTAGCGTTTGCGCACGCCTTCGTCAACGCGCTTTTCAAGAAAGCTATCCATCGTCTCGCCGTCAGAAACCGGGTAGTGAGGGAACTGATAACCAAGATTGTTGAGCGTGAACTCCAGCCGATCGCCGACAATGCCGGTGTTTGCAATGGCCTCGGGAATATCGGAGAAGAGCGCGGCCATCTCGCGTGCCGGGCGCAGAGAGCGAGAGGAGTTGAGCGCCAACAGACGCCCGGCTCGATCGAGCGAAGTGTGGTGGCGAATCGCGGTAAGAACATCCAGAATTTCACGATCGTTTTCGGTTGCGTAGCGAACGCCGTTGGTGGCAATCAAGGGCAAGCGCAGTGAAGATCCCAGTTCAAGCAAGGACTGATTGCGGCACTCAACGTCGCGTTGCTGGTGGCGCTGAAGTTCAAGATAGAGATTGCCGCGCCCGTAGATGGCCGTGAGCCGATCGGCAATCTTCTCTGCTCCGGAACGGCCTTCGCGCGCCAGCGCACCTGCCAGTGGCCCTTCGTCACCGCCCGTCAGGCAGATCAAGCCTGCGGAGAACTCCTCAAGATCGTCTAGTGTCGCGGCACCCTCGGCTTTTGTCGCTTCGCGCATCTTAAAGCGGGTAATAAGCTGGCTGAGGTTTTGATATCCGGTTTGCGACGTGCAGAGCAGAAGCAGGCGTGGGGGCTCGGCAGGGAACTGATGCGGCAGCCAGGAAGCCGGAGTGAGTTGACGATCGAAGGAGCTTACCGCGATCTCCGCGCCAATATGCGCTTTTACGCCGCACTTTTTGGCCAACGTATGAAAGCGCGCAATGCCGTATAAACCATTGCGATCCGCAAGAGCCATGGCAGGCATCTCCAGCTGCGCGGCGCGCTCGATCAGCGCTTCAGGCTGTGAGGCCGCCGCTAGAAAGCTGAAGGCACTGGCAGCGTGCAACTCGATGTACTCGCCGCGATCAGTCATAGAACGCCTCAGTCATGGATTCTTTCAAAGTGGGCCGGCCTTTGATTTGTGATCTCCCACCCTTGCGATAGAAAAAATCGTAAGGATGGGGCACCCGGCGCCCGGTCGTCAGTCATAGAACGCCTCAAGGCTCCACGCGTTCTGCGCGCAATTGCGAACCAGAAGGCAGGCGACCGTAGAGCCGCTGCATGTCTCCGCGAGTATGTCCCACTCTTCTGCATCCCAACCTTCGGTCGACCACCAGCATCCGCTGGTCCTCCACGGTCCATAGGCTACCGCGACCTTAAAGCTCTCTTCACGATTGCCAAACGCAACCGGCTTGAACGCGAACAGTTGAACGCGGACAGGCATCGGAGGCCGCATGCGTCGCAGCGCTAACCGCGGCCTGCTTTTCTCAACATATGCGGGCGAGGTGGGTTGGCTTGCGACGACAAAGCTTTCCATCCGGAAGCTGCCGGGCCTATGCGAATCCTCCAGCACAGGTGATCCAACCCGATCCTCTCCGGCTATGGCTTTCAAGCGTGCAATGGTCACGTCGAGGCGCGAAGGCTCAGGCGTCTGCGGCGCGAACAGGCCAAGTTGCACCTTGCTGGATTGCCCAGCCTGTGCAGTGAGTGTGAACGAGAGTACGGCTGCCTGCGGCGGATGCGCGGCGATTTCCAATTGCAACAGCTTGAGCAGAAACTTGCGATCGGTTGTAGGGATTGCGGGCCGAATTGTGCGCTGGTAAGCCAGCGACCCTGCCAGCCTCATACGCAAGTCAAGTGAAGCAAGCGATAGCGCATGCGAGGCCGCGCGCGCCACCAGGCAATCGATCATGCGCGCGCCCATAAACAGCAGCGAGTCGCTGCGCTCAACGGGCGTATCGAAGTCGCAGAACTCTTTGAGTGAAAACTCTGCTTCGATGGGCTGAAAGGTGTGCGGCAATGCGCCGCGGGCAAGATCGCGCCACCTGGCGGCCTGCGGCCTGAGCCGCGTAACCAACTCTGTCTCTTCAAGCGCGGCAAGTTCGCCCAGGGTTCGAATACCCCAGACTGCGAAGGTTTCTGCATGCGCTTCGTCCAGGCCAAGCAGGGCGATGGGCAGCTTTGCGAGGAATGCTGCCTCCTGCATGTCGGGAATCACGGTAATGCCGCGTGTCGATGCAGCTTTGAAGCGGGCTGCATGAAAGTTGGTACTCACGGCGACGGATGAACGAAAACCGGCTAACGCGAGTGCGGCGCGTAAGCGCTGTGCCAGGGTCTCGTGCGGGCCGAAGAGCCGCTCTGTCCCTGCGATATCAAGGACACAGGCGCAGGCCGTTCCCTGGCTTGCCGCCTCAATGCGCGGAGAGAAATGCGCGGCGCACTCGAAGAAGACGGCGCGAGCTGCGGCCTCAGTTTCTTCTGAGCGCCCAAGCAGGCGCAAACCCTCAATGCTTTCCGCTTCTAGCCTGGTCATCCCCAAGGTAGCGCCTTTGAGCTGTGCAAGCCTGTTGAGGGAGCAGACCGTTTCAAGTGGCGCTCTGCCTTCAAGCACGGCCACTGGTTGCGATTCAAGCTCAGTGTGCATGCGGAGCAGTGCCTGCGCAGGAAACTCCGCCGCGTGGATACAAGCATAGAGTTCCTGTTTCATGCGCCTTCCTCTCTCTGCCATGGGCTGGTCGCTGACCAGGTTGATGCCGGCGGTTTGCGCAGGCCCATGATTCTGGGCGCGAAAGGCTGAGGCGTGAAACGCTGGCGTTCTGTCCGTAGCTCATAGCAGCAGCTGCTCAGTACGGTCTCGCAGCCTGTGACCACTTGCGTGGCTGCGCATTCCAGCACGGCAGCCGCACTGGATTGAGCAAACGGAACAGTTCCGAGGACTACCAAGGAACAACGAGTGCGGTCAGCCGCCTGGCGAAAGCGAAACCAGGTTGCCAGCGGAATCTGGCAGCCGTGCTCTGGAGCGGTATTGCCAAGGTCGAGTACCAGTGCAGCAAAGCCGCCAGCCTGAAGCAGCAGATCGGTGGAGCGTAGCGCCTGATCCAGACGCGCCCAGGGCTTGTTTTTTGAGGCAGTGGCAATGCTTCGGCAGCGGACCCAGAGCAACTGCCTGAGATTCACGCCACTGGCGGCCGCTGATTCCGCGTCAAAGGCGTCGCAGGCATCGACCCATGCGCATACCTGACCCTGCCGTGTGCGCTGTGACAGAAACGCTAGTGAGAGGGTCGTGCGGCCAGAGGATTCCGGCCCTGTCACTTCACTAATGGCGCCTACGGGCAATCCTCCATCCAGAAGGTGATCCACTTCTTGAATGCCTGTCGGCGCAGTTTCACGGATCGTCCGAGGTACAGGCGTCAGCGCTGCGGGAAAGCGGCGTTCGAGAGAGCTTTCGATCTGGATGCGAAGGGCCGAGGCGGAGGGCATAGTTTCGCCTTTTCTTCGCTATAGAATTACCCCAGAGATACCCTGTTGTCAAAGATTGTTTAGGGGTAGAAGCTAACCTTAACTTTTTGAGATATATCCAGCGATAAGCACAAGTGGAGCCTTCAACTCGGCAGACCATGTCCTGGCTTTCTCTCTAAAAAGGGTAACAATGTACTTGACAAAATATCCCTCAGCAAGGCGTTCACCGTCTCTAAAGATCTTAAGAGTAGATGCAGAGCTGGGGAGCTGAATGGAAATGAACACCGACAAACAGCAAAACTGCTAGGGAACGGTAACCTAATGGTAAGGACAGCAATTTATGGCTTCTTAGTAGGCATAGCCACGCTAATCGTCACCTTCATCCTCACGAATGCTTTGTACGCATATGGCTAGATTGGCGGTATCCTGGCGAACCTAACTCAACGGCCGGATTGGGCGCATTCGTGCTTGGAATGTTGGTGGCACCTATATGCACAGTGATAAGCGTCAGTTTGTTTGTGTTTTTTCGGAGGCGGACACTATAGCAATGGGAAGCAACCTCCATTGCATCTCACTGTTTCCCGTCAAATCCTGCCATTTTGACAAGTACATTATTACCCTAAAAAGCTACTGCGCGTCTCGTACACAGCGAAACCCGACTCCGCCGGAGCGGTCGTAGCCTGGCGCCATCAGGAGCAATTTACTGTGCTCGTCGTTGCGAAACGCCTCAGGGAAGTACCAGATTGAGCCCTGCGGCTGGTAGTACTCGCCACCGCGCAAAAGAGCGGCCCGAGTGTGCTCGTCCACAAATTCGTCGGTCCACTGCCAGACGTTGCCCACCATGTCCATGACGCCGTACGGGCTCGCACCCGCAGGATGGGCATCAACAGGGTCGGGCCCGGGCATGGTGCGGCCTGTGGCGGGGGTAGGCACATTGGCAAACTGCCACACGTTGCCCCAAGGATAGACTCGCCCGTCTGTACCCTGCGCTGCAAGTTGCCACTCCCATTCGTGCGGCAGGCGCTTGCCCGCCCACTGTGCATAAGCACGCGCGTCCTCAAGCGAAACCCAGGTTACGGGGCGATTCTCCCAGCCAACCGGATAGGCTCCGTTCTTCCAGTCACGAAGAAAGTTCAAGCTGTCTTTCGGCATGTAGTTTGTCGCATCCATGAACTGCTTGAACTGAGCATTCGTCACGGGGTATTTGTCGATATAAAACGGCGCAACCTGCATGGTCTTCTCGTGGAAGCGGCGTGGCGAATCCTCCCAGGCATATTGCACATCGACGCCGGGACTTCCTCCGCCCTCGATTTCGGTGCCTACGACTTCGAAGTCAAACAGACCACCGGGAATCTTGATCATGCCTTCAGGCGCCTCGCTTGCAGGGCTGGTTGGCCGTATCGGTACCATGCTCTGTGGCAAAATCGCAGGTTGATGTGAGAAGCTGGCGAGCGGCTCTTTGGTCATCGCAGCCATGCGCTGCATCAGAGCTTTCATCGCTTCACCTGGCTCGTTGGGAGTGGCGAGGATTGCGCCGTAACCGCTGGCCTCCATGTCGAAGCTGAGCACGGCGGTTTGACCGTCGGTTTCAGGCTTCAACTCCACGCCGTGGTACAGGTCGAAGTAGCGTATACCCGCTGTAACGGGCACATCCATCTGCTGTCCTGCGATGTCATAGCTGTTGCGGTTGACGATCGTCCATACGGCATCACTGCCCAGCGGCCAGCGGCTGGCATAGACGCCGTAGTTGCGGGTGGGATAGAGCGGCTCCCAGTCGGGGCTGACCAGGAATGGCGCCACGCCTCTCTCGATTGCCGCAACACGCCGAGTTGCCTCTGCGTCGCGTGGCGTAATGCCGATCCATATCCCCCAGACGTTCTCCCAGCTCTCCCAGCCCACGCCGTTGAAGAATGTAAATTGCAGATCGCTGGTCTTGTCAGGGTTCCAGCGGTCGCTGATGTTGACCATGTGACGAGTTTCCAGCCATTTGAACCTGTCCACCATTGGAATGAAGGGAAAGCTGTACTGGCCCCAGGTCATCACATTCCAACTCAGGGCCTCGTCACTGGGGCTGACTTCAGGCTCAAAGGCGAGCGGGTGGCCAATCTTCTCCGCAGCAACCGAGAAGCCCAGCGGCACGCCGTCCTGCGTGTCGCCATTGATGCCATCGGCGTCAATCTGCTTCATCAACTCAGCGATGTCCTGGGGCCAGGAATTGGGCGGCGGGTGAGTGCCTTCGTCCCACATCATCATGGGGAAGAGAACCCGCACCCCGCGGCGATGAAAGTCGGCAACCATCTTTCGGACGCCGTCGATCCCGCCTGGCATCGACATGACCATTTCCAACTGATTGCGGTCGTCGATGCCCATGTTTGGATACGTCGACCAAATCAGCACCGCATCGATGCCGCCATAGCGCCTGTCGAGATCATCGAGATAACGATCGACCGTGTAGCGCCCTGCAACCGGGTCATAGAAGTAACGGTCCTGGACCATCATCTGCGGCTGGATGAAGCTTGACTGGGTCCAGTGGAGAGCAGGCAGTTCGTAGCGCCATGGGTCGTAGGCAACGCGAATCCGCCTCTCCGAGCGCCAGTGCTGGAGATCTCGCAGCCAACGATCATGAGTAAACGTGAGGCAAGGCGCCTGGAGCACGCCATCCCAGGCGTAGTGGAGGTTCATACAGTCGGGAACAGGAATCTGCTGACCCCTGGCCGGATACTGCGTGTCCTGCGCTGTGGCACAGAGAGCGATTGCGCACAGAGAAATACCGAGGGTGATTCCGCGATGCACGCGGCACAGATTCCTTAGTCTTGATCCGGCTTTGGAGAGGGAGGGGCCAGGAAATCTCATGCGTGGGCCGCCAGAAAGGCGTCTACCTCGGCCCTGGAGGGCATGGAGGCTTGAGCGCCCGGTCGAGTGACGGAGATGGCCGCCGCTGCTGATGCGAAGCGCGCCGCAGCAAATGGGTCGTGGCCTTCGAGCAAGGCTGCCGCGAATGCTCCGTTGAAGCAGTCTCCTGCGCCAACGGTGTTGACCGCCTCGACTTGAAAAGCCCGCACCCAGCCCGATTCTCCGCCTGCAATCGCCACATACGCCCCTTCTCCGCCACGCTTGAGGACGACGCCGCGCAGGCCCTTTGCCAACAACTGCTGCGCTGCTTCTTCCGGCTTCGACTCATTCTCCAGGTAGAACGCGGCTTCAGTTTCGTTGGGAGTGAACCATGCAACCTGCTTCCACGTTGGTTCTGGCAATGCGGCGGCTGGTGCAGGATCGAGCATGACCGGAACTCCAGCCTGTGCGCACAGGCTGAGGGTATGGCTGAGGGTTTCCATCGGAATCTCGAGTTGGCAGAGGACCATACCCGCGGAGCGGATCAGAGCGGCGTGGCGATCAACGTAGGCGGGGTCAACCCTGCCGTTTGCGCCAGGGACGACGATGATTGCGTTATCCCCGTTCTCGGCCAGAAAGATCGGCGCGAGCCCCGAGGGGCCGGCAACCGGTTCCATGGCATCGGTTCCCACTCCGGCGTGCGTCAGGTTTTCCAGTAAGGCCGGGCCATAGACGTCCTGGCCTACCATGCCCACCATCTTCACTGGATAGCCCACTCGAGCAGCCGCAACCGCCTGGTTCGCGCCCTTGCCGCCGGGCGTAGTTTCAAAGCCGGTGCCGATCAATGTCTGGCCGACACGAGGAATATTCTTGGCGCGCGTGACCATATCCATGGTGACGCTGCCGACAACGACGATTGGCTTTTGGGCGATGTTCATAGCAGTGTTGTGCGTTCAGTAAAGCGGCGCCAGGGCCACGGCAGTGAGACCGAGCACGAAGAAGATGAACATGTAGAGGAGCAGTCGCTTGGCCTCGCTGGGCGCTTTGGCAAATTCGTGCCAGACAAAGACACCCCAGCATGCGGATACCATGGTCGCTCCCTGGCCGATGGAGTAGGAGACAGCTGGACCTACGAGATGGGCTCCGGAGGCTACAAAGTTGGCCACGCCGCCGGTGCACCAGATCGCTCCGCCCAGAAAGCCTGCCAGATGCCAGCCGAGCGGCGCATTGAAGTATTCCGCGCGCGTCACAGGTGGCTTGCCATCAAGTGGCTTCTTCATGAGCAGCCAGTTTGCGGGCACTGTTGAGATCAGAACGCCGGCAGCAAAGAAATAGGCAACAGCATACGGGCCAGGCGTGTGCGTGGGATCACCAGCGAGGGCGCGCGCAACCAGTGGATAGAAGAGCCCCATCAGCACCCCTGCTACGAGGCTCAGGACAATGCCGCGGGCTGTCGTCGCCTTGGCCTCGCGTTTACGATAGGCAGCGGCGTCCAGGACAATTGCCACGGTCACCAGCGCAACTCCACCAAAGAGCAGCAGGGGATTGCCTGCCGGGCGAACAAGGTAGCTTGAAACTGCGCCTACGATCAGCGCCAGTCCAATCCCCACCGGGAAGGCGACTGCGAGACCCGCTACGTCGATGGCAGCAACCAGCAAAAGATTGGCGACATTGAAGACCGCACCGCCGCAGACAGCCAAGATGATCAGCCTGAGAGATGTTTCCACCGCATCGGTCAGAAAGGGTGGGCCCTGGTGGCCCAGGCTGCCCGCGGTTAGCCCCCAGAAAATGGTGGTGGTAGCCAGGCCGAGCGCGTAGTCCCAATAGAGGAGCTGGAAGCGAAAGCCCGGACAAATCTTCAGTGTGTTGGCCCATGAGCCCCAACACAACATGCTCAGGACCATCAGAAAGAGTGCGGCTTGATATGTTGCGGGAAGAAGCATCTTGATTGCCCTCGTTCGCGCGGCTATGTTTTGGTTAACATGGAACCATAACGCATTGAGAAGACGCTGTATAGAGCCATAGTTCAGGCTGCTTTTTCCACAAGAAAAAGGTGCTGATTGACGTTAAAGAACCATTCTCCGCGCTCGCCAGTGTGGGTCAGGTCGTCAAGCCATGCCGCGGCTTCTTCCTGTGTGACCCCTCGACGCCCTGGAACGAATGCACGTATCAGCCCTGCCATGTGGACTCCAAACCTGTCGGGACTGTAGGACACGCTGAATTGCGGCAGAACGCTTTGAGAGGAGCTGACAAATCCAGCCGCCTTGAGCATGGGCATCAGTATGCGTGGAAGAGTGATATGGGCACAGTGTTCGCTGAACGCGTCAAGGATCCGCGCCATCCGCGCGTCATCTGAGGAGTTCCAGGCTATAAAAGGCCAATCCGTTGAAACGATGGCCGCGCGCCCACCGGGCCGAAGCACCAGGTGCAACTCCTCGAGCGCCCTGGGTACATTGGGAACGAATTCATACACCTGAACCACGGCCGCGGCGTCGCAGGAGTTACTGGCTACAGGGAGTTCCGTCGCGTCTCCAAGCTGAAAACAAATCCAGGGTTTTCCGGCGCAACGCTTCAATGCGACGTTGATCATCGTCTCACTGTCGTCAATGCACTCCACTTGGCCGGTGCTGCCAACCGCCGCTGCCATCTCCAGTGCCACGAACCCCGGTCCTGTGCCGATGTCGAGTGCGCATTCCCCGAGGCGCAGTTGCAGTGCGTCAAGCACCATCTTCCGCCGGATAGCTGCTTCCTTCGTCTGGTAAAGCGACTCAAGAGTCCGAACCATCGCGTCGTCGAACTGCAGGCCTTCGCTGATAGACACCTCCCCTGGTCCGGCTGTCTTGGCTAAAGGCTAAGGCTCGCGAACTGGGCAGCTACAGATTTTTGATTTGAGTTAGTTTAACCTTTCGCCGCTTTGAGCGCCGCAGAAAGTGCCGGAACCACTTCGAAAAGATCGCCAACGATTCCGTAGTCGGCGACTTCAAAAATCGGCGCGTCGGGATCCTTGTTGATCGCGACGACGCATTGTGAGCCCTTCATCCCGACCAGGTGCTGAATAGCTCCCGAGATGCCGACGGCAAGGTAGAGCTTGGGCGAGACCGTCTGTCCAGAGCTCCCAATTTGGCGCTCCATGGGTAGCCAGCCGTTGTCGCAGATGGGGCGCGAGGCGGCCAACTCCGCGCCGAGTGCCGTGGCTAGTTCCTGAACGATCGGTATGTTGGCTGCGTCCTTGATGCCGCGACCAACGCTGACGATCAATTGTGCAGAACCGAGGTCAACGGTCTGCGATGAACCCCGGAACGGTTCGCCTGGTTTCGTCCTAATCTGCGTTGGATCAATGGTGGGCGAGACAACGGTGACCTCGGCGGCGCATTTCTCAGTCTCCCCGGCGCGAAATGCTCCTGCCTGGACAGAGATAATGCATGGGCCTGTGCCGACGTGTCGATAACTCCCGTTCAGGCGGCCCTGGAGTAGCTGGCGCGTGAATACCGGACCATCGCCGATGGCGACAACATCGCTGATAAGCACCTGGCCAAGCCGTGCGGCCAACGCGGGCGCATAGTCGCGAACCTGGTAAGTGTGGGGGAAGACGATGTAGTCCGGCTGTTCAGCTTTGACGAATTGTTCGAGCGCGAGGGTAAACCCATCGGCGGTGTATTGGGCGAGAAGCGGATGCTCAATGCGCGCCACTCTCGGGAGCCCCCGGGCAGCGACCTCCGAAATTTGTGCCTCGACTTGCGCTCCGACGATTACAGCACTCACCGGCAGGCTCAGTTGAGCGCCCAGATGTTGCGCAGCGGCGCAAGCTTCCCAACTGATCCGGGCAATGCGGCCTGCGTGCTGTTCGACGACGACCAGGACCCCGCTCATAGGACACGTACCTCAAATTTGAGTTTTTCTACCAGCGCCGCCGCGGCTTCCTTGGGCGATCCGCCCAGCATTTGCGTGGATTTTTGCTTGTGCGGCATTGTGACCCCTTCCATAAGAACAACCGGCGGGACGTCAACGCCAAGATCAGATGCAGTTACCTGGCGCACCTCTTTGATTTTGGCGCGTTTGATGCCCATTAGAGTGGCGTAGCGCAGCTTGTTGCCGCCGGATTGAATCGTCAGCACAGCGGGTGTGGGCAGCTCAATGGTTTGGAACCAGCCCTCCTCGAGTTCGCGCTTCACGGTCAATCCTGTCTCGGTCTTCTCGACGTGGAGGATAAGGGAGGCGTGGGGTAAACCAAGCACTTCAGCCAGGATGACGCCCGTTTGTCCGAGGCCAAGGTCTTCTGACTGCAGGCCGGTGAGGATGAGGTCTGGGTTCTCTGGCTGTATCGCTGCGGCCAACAGGCGGGCTACGCCGAGGGCGTCTCGCGAGCCGAGGTCATTGGACGCGACGTATATCGCGCGATCAGCTCCCTTGGCCAGGGCTTCGCGAATGGTTTGGCCAACACGCTCCGGGCCGGCGCTGACAACGGTCACTTCGCCGCCGTGCTTTTCCTTCAGTTGCAACGCCTCTTCGAGCGCATAGGCGTCGGACTCGTTCAATGCGTATTGCAGATCGACTTCTTCAATCCACTTGCCTGCGGCATTGATGCGAACCTGTGCATCGCGCTCCGGAACTTGTTTGATGGCAACGATAATCTTCATGATGAAAGGCTCACGTTCATCTTAGCTGCTGAGGTCGCCGCGCGTTATTCGGGCAATCCGCGCGCCGTCAATTGCGCTATGTCCAGCAGTTGCGGCGCGGATTCTCCCGTAGCTGCCAGTGCATCTCGAAACATCGTATTGCAGAAAGGGCAAGCGGCTGCAATCGTTTGGGCTCCAGTCGCCACGAGTTCCGCGGCACGTTTATGGCTGACTCGCTCACCGTCCTCTTCGCCGAGAAAAGCCAGGCCGCCGCCGGCCCCGCAACAGAAACTGCGCTCCTTGTTGCGCGGTGCTTCGACAAGATCACCGGCAAGGGCTGCCACTTTCCGCGGTTCGTCATAGACATTGCGATAACGGCCCAGGTAGCAGGGATCATGGAAGACGACTTTCTCCTCGCTCGGCTGCTTGGGTAGTTTGTCAACGTAGCGCGCCATGAATTCGCTGTGGTGCTCAACCTGGGGCGGAGCGCCGTACTCTTTCCAGTCTTCCTGAATGGTTCGGACGCAATGCGGGCAAATTGTGACGATCTTCTTCACCTTATTCTGCGCCAATGTTTCAAGGTTGGCTTCGGCCAGCTGCTGGAAAAGCAGGTCGTTACCCAGACGACGGACAGGGTCCCCCGTGCATTTCTCTTTACGCAGCACCCCGTAGCTAGTGCCCAGGAATTTCATGACGCGGGCGAAGGCTGTCACAATCTCGCGGCCTTTGGGGTCGTAGCCACCCATGCATCCAAGCCATAAGCAATATTCCTGCGTCCCGTCGAAGATGGGCAATGCCTGCTTTTCGATAAACTTGTCGCGCTCCGCTGGGCTTAGACCGAGCGCATTGCTCCCTCGCTCCAATGCCAGAAAAAGCTTGCCTCCGTGTTCGTCTTCCCACGCGCCGGTGTTGACGGCTCCGCGTCGCAGGCCCACCAAAATCGGGACATGTTCGATCCCGACCGGGCACTGAAATTCGCAGGCGCCGCATGTGGTGCATTGGAAGACGGCTTCCTGGGAGTTGTATTTGCCCAGCAATGGCTGGTCAGAGGCGGGGCCAAGGTTATTGAGATAGGCACGTACCCCGAGGATGATCTCTTTCGGGTTGAGCAATTTGCCGGTGTTGGCTGCGGGACAATGCTCCGTGCACCGCCCGCACTCCACGCAAGAGTAGGCCTGGAGGCTGACCAGTTGCGTGAGATCCGCACCCGCCACAAGGCCGAAGTCTTCGTCGCCGGCGAGCGGAGGGATTTGGGCAAACCCTCCGCGCGATAAAAACACCGTAGCCGGACTGAGAACAAGGTGCAAATGCTTGGTGTGAGGGATGAGGGGCAGAAAAGTGAGCAAGGTTAGTGTGTGCACCCACCAAAGAATTCGCGCATCAGGTCCGGCGTCCGTCACAAAGAACGCGGCCAGGTACGTGGCCATCAAGACAAAGATAAGCAGAGCAATGACGCCGGACTGGTAGGAGAGCTGTTCGCCAAGCCACTTAGGGCGGACAAGGAATCGGCGCACGAACAGGCCTAAAATTCCGGCAGCGCAGGCAAAAGCAAAAGCGGCGGCAACGTAGAAATAAAGCCGTGCAAATTCGCCCGCAGGGTTGAGGAAGCCGATTCCAAAGGCGACGGCGCAGTGGTTCAGAGTGACCAGTGCAAATGCGCAGAAGGCCCAGAAGACGAACGCGTGTGCAAGACCTGGGAGAGGGCGTTCACGAACCACCTTAGCCTGGCAGAGAACCTCCCAGAAAAAATCCCAGATTCGCTTTGTTATGGGGAAGAGGCGAAAGCTTGAGTCCTTCTTTGACTGAAGAATCTTGTTGAGGATTCTCCCAAAGAGATTCCAGAAGCTGTAGACCGAGGCCATCGCTAAAGCTGCGAAGAGGAGTTTCTCCGACAGAGAGAACGATTGAGGTTCGGCCAGAGTTGGGAGAATTGCGATCATTGGCGACTGGAGTTGTTTCTCATCGCAAAGATACAGGATCGGCCTTCAATATGTCAGTGCCGGGCCAGGTCAGGCTTGCCACTGCAGGCATAACTCGTATCCGTCCGGGTCTTTGAAGAACAGCTGTCTCATGCCGAAGGGCCGGACGGTCGGGCCCTTCACCTTGAGGCCCGCGTTGCGAAGGTACTCGCACGCTGCATCGAGGTCCTGGCAACCGATGTAGATTTGGGTGTCGCCATGACCAGCAATGCGGGCAGGGTCGGGTGCGGCGGCCCGCCGGTCGCGGTCAAAGGCGGTGTTGAGCATCAAATCCGCGTCGTTGCGGCGGAGCCAGCACCAGTCGAAGTGGCCATCAGGCCCAGGGTCCGAAGTGTTGACAAACTCAAAGGCCAGCAGGTCGCGGTAGAAGCGAACCGACGTTGGCATGTCGAAAACTGAAAGAAGTGGGCAAAGGCCGCGCAGATCAAGTGCCATGGGAGCCTCCCGCAGAGATCGATAAAAGTCTACCAGCACGTAACCCCGATTTATTGGGCTTGGGCACGCAAATACCCAGCGCCTGCGACCTGATCCTTTTGTGGCGAGGGAAGGTTTAAGAGGAAAAACCCGTCAGACGCATAATCAGAGACGATCGGGTAGTTTGCCGACTGGTTTGATCTCCACTTTAAGCGGAAGTTCTCCACAAAAGATGAGCTTCCTGAATTGATGGAAGCCTTTGATACCATTCTGAATGCCGAGCCGCAAAGCCGCTAGCTCGCAGTAGGCTGGTTTGACATTGATGAGGACGCGCTTTGCGCGGGCATGGCATCAGGATTAAGAACGCTCCTCGTGTTCGCTGCAGCGGGTTTGTCGCTGGCACAGCGGCGTATGATCGCGCGATGGATCTGATGGTTATTCCAACTTCGCGGGAGGGATTTTCCTGTGTCGTTCGGGAGGCAGCGACTGCCGGCATCCCCGTGATTACCGCACTTTCCACCGGGTCACGGGATTCCTTGGTGCCTGAGGTTACCGGCATCCTGATTCCGCCCTGTAATGCGGCAGCCATCAGCGAAGCAATACTGAAACTGCTCCGAGATCCAAAGCAGCGCCGCCGCATGGGCAACGCAGCGCGTGCCTGGGTTGCTGACCATTATGCGAATACGAGAGTGTTGGGGCTCATCACGGAGTACTACAAGACATTGCTTTCGCCTTCGTCGAACGAAAGGCAGTTCGGTGTTGCTACTGACTTGGCAGCTGTCCCGCGCTGAGCCCCGGAGAGGTGGTCTGGACCGGAGGCGCCTGCAAGGTGAGAGCCCCGTTTTCGGCTGCATGCAGCACTTCGTTGGGAGCGATTCCCAGAATCAATGTCGCAATCACTGCAAAGGCCAAGGCCGCACCAACCGCTATACCCACCTGCGGGGCAGGTGCAATCTCCTCGTCACTTTTGGCAGGTGAGTGCTGTGCAATTACCAATGTCAGCCGTAAGTAATAGGCCGCAGCCAATCCGGAATTGAGAAGTCCAATGATGGCCAGAGCCACCGCTCCACCGTTGACTGCGGCCGAGAATGAATAAAACTTTCCAAAGAACCCTCCGGTAAAGGGGATCCCGACTAGCGAAGCAAGAAAAAAGATCAGCAACCCGCCTAGAAGTGGAGAACGGTAGAGGAGACCGCGAAAATCGTCAATCATCGGCAGTTTTTCGTCGTAGCCGCTTACGAGTGTGATTACAGCAAAGATGCCCACGTTCATGGCCGCATAAGCTGCTGTGTAGAAGCTGGCAGCAGCGATTCCGCTGGTTCCAAAGCCGGCAAAGGCCGCCAGCAGGTAACCCGCATGGGCGATCGACGAGTAAGCGAGCATCCGCTTGACGTTCTCCTGGCGCAGCGCAGCGAGATTACCCACGGTCATCGAAAGCACCGCGACAGCCCACAGTAGCGGGGTCCACATGTCGCGCAGACTTGGCAGCATCTCATAAAGCACCCTGATCAACAGGGCAAATGCGGCGGCCTTGGGCGCGGTTGAAAGCAGTGCTACTACGGGCGAGGGGGCGCCTTCATATACGTCGGGCGTCCAAACATGAAACGGCGCGGCCGAAACCTTGAACAGAATCCCAACGAGCATTAACGCCATTCCTGCAACAACAAACGAGTGATTCTGGGCCGTTGGGGCAAGATGAGCGATCTCGTAAATCTGAGTCGTGCCCGTGGCGCCAAAGATCAGGGCCACGCCGTACAGCAGGAATGCCGTCGCAAACGACCCCAGGAGGAAGTACTTGATGGCGGCCTCCGGCCCGCGCCCCGTGCTTTTCCGGTAACCAGCCAGAATGTACGTTGAGATGGAGGAAATTTCCAGGGCAATGAAGACTACCAGGAGCTCAACCGCGCCCGTGAGCAGGCACATTCCTACTGCACCAAAGACAATCAGCGCATAGTATTCGCCCTGATGGTGGCTGTCTTCGGGAAGCGTATCGAGCGCAAGTAGAAGCGCGACTAGCACGATTCCGCATATGAGAACGTGAAAGAAGATCGTGAACGCGCTGGTTTCGACAGTCCCGGAGAAGCCTGTTCCTTCGGGTAGAGAGAACTGCCATACACTCGCCCAGAGAGCCAACACCGTTCCAATGGCGGCCACCCAACCAAGCATCCGCCGCGGCCAGGTCGAAGGTAGCGATGCATCGATGAACATCACGGCGACGCCGGTCAAGGTCAGGATGACTTCGGGGAGGATGCGGAAGATGTCGGGCACAGGATTCATCGTTGCCCCCCCCCAGGTGCAGTATTCGGTGTGACTACAAAGTCAAGGTACCGTACCTCATGTCGGTTCTGAGGATGTACGGCAGCTTCAATGAACGGCATCCAGTACGACGGCGCAAGACCCATGACCAGCATGAGCAGGGCGAGAGGCCACAGAACGGCAAGCTCTCTGAAGTGGAGATCGGCGGCCGGCTTTGAACGGGTAAGTTCGCTCTCTGGTCCATAGAAAACCCGTTGTACCAGCCAGAGCATGTAAGCAGCGCTCAGAATGACACCGAGTGCGGCCGCAACCGCCCAGCTGCGGCTCACGCCGTTGAAGGTGCTGGCGAGGATGAGAAACTCGCCCACAAAACTGTTCAACATAGGTAGCCCGATCATGGCAAGGGAAGCGATCACAAAGAGCGTAGCAGCACGTGGCAGCTTGCCGGCAACCCCGCCATAAGCCGCGATTTCGCTCGTGGAGTAGCGAGTTTCCAGCGCGCCAAGAAGCACAAACAGCGCTCCGTCTACGACGCCGTGGTTCAGTATCTGGTAGACCGCTCCTGCTGAACCGGCGTACGTGAAGCCATAGATGCCTAGCGTAATAAGGCTCAGGTGGCTCAATGCGGCAAACGCGAGCAGCCGCCAGAAGTCTTGTTGCACCAGCGCGAGACACGCACCATAGAGAATACCGATGACAGCGAGGGCAATCAGGTAGGGAGCGGCCGCGCGCGCCTGGAAAGGAAAGAGGCCAACATGGAAACGAAGCATCGAGTAGAGTCCCAGCTTGCCCGCAACAACCATGGCTAGTGCCACTGGAGCCTCACTGAAGGTGTCCGCGAGCCATCCGTGCAGTGGAAACACTGGCACTTTGACCGCAAACGCAAACAGAAAGGCGACCGATACCCAGCAAAGCGGCTCGGCGGGGACCAATCCAACAATGATGTCATTTTGAAGAACAGTGAAGTCAAAACTGTTGGTCTTTGAATAAAGCCACAGAATTGCAACCAGCAGCGGCGCAGAAGAAATAAATGTGAACAGGAAAAACTTCAGCGCTACCTTGGGCCCGTCTTTCCGGCCATACATGGCAATCAAGATGGCCATGGGAACCAGCGAAAGCTCCCAGAATGCGTAGTAGAGCATCATGTCGAGCGAGACGAAGACGCCAAACATCGCCGTCTGTTGCAAAAGGAAAAGCACGAAAAAAATCTTGCGGCGTTCTTTGATTGCGCTCCAGCTGGCGATGACGCCCACGGGCGCGAGCAAGCCGGTGAGAACAACCAGCCATAAACTCAACCCATCCACACCCACGTGATAGAAAATTGCCGGGTTTTCAATCCATTGGAGGTTGATTGAAAATTGGAATCCGCCGTGGCCGAGATCGAAATGCGCAGGCAAATGAAGTGTAAGACCGAATGTGGCCAGCGCGGTAAGAAGAGCAATCCAGTTGGGCAGCTTGGCCCGGTCCGGGACAAGCGCCACAAGAACAGCGCCGACCAGCGGAGCAAGAAGGATCCAGGTGAGAATCGAGCTGTTGATTGAGTCCATCGTCTATTGCCCCGCCACACCAAGGTGAATCGCCGAGAGGCTTCCAAGCACCGTCGCCCACGGCACCAAAACAAACAGAATCACCGCTGCCGCCCCGGCCGCCAACCAGGCTGCATAAGACCGGATATTGCCAGACTGCCAGCGCTGCAACAGAGCGCCTGAGAATGTTGCTATGCCTCCGATCAGCCATGCCGTGCCACCCAGCAGCGCTGTATCGACCACCCATCCCAGCAGGAATTTGGAGATGACCATTAACGGCTTAACAACTATCGCGGCATAGAACTCATCGACGTAATATTTGTTTGCCAGCAGCTTGTAGCCGCCGGGCAGCGCAGCGGCCAGCTTTGCCGGGCGCCCGGTCTTCTGCCCGTAGAACTGATGGGCAACAAGCCAGCCCAGAAGAGCAACACCGACGGCAGCAATGCTCAGCATAAATTCAAGATGCGCGCTGCCCGTATCTGAAGTATTTGCACCGACCGACGGAGCCAGGAAAGTGGCGAAACGCTTAATGCCAATCCACCCACCACAAATCGAGAGCAGCGCCAGAATCACGAGAGGGCCAAGCATCGAAAAGGGAGTTGCATGATGATGTCCGCGCTCGCTGCGCGACTCGCCCAGGAATGCCAGATACCAGAGGCGGAACATGTAGAACGAAGTCAGCAAAGCTGTGACCAGTCCAACCGACCACAGGATTTTGCCATCTGTTCCGTGCAAATATGCCGCATAGAGGATCGCGTCCTTTGAGAAGAAGCCTGCAAAAGGAAAAATCCCGGCGATGGCCAGAACGCCGATGGTGGTCACTGCGAAAGTAACCGGGAGCTTCTTCCATAGCCCGCCCATGTTGCGCAAGTCTTGCTCGCCGCCGACGGCATGAATGACCAAACCTGCCGACAAAAAGAGTAGCGCCTTGAAGAAAGCGTGGGTCATCAAGTGAAAGATGGAGGCAGAGTAAGCCGCCACGCCGCAGCCCAAAAACATGTAACCAAGCTGGGAAATGGTGGAGTAGGCCAGCACGCGCTTGATGTCGTTCTGCACCAAGGCGATGGTTGCCGCGAACAGTGCTGTGGCCGCGCCGACGATTGCCACCAAGCTCAGTGCAAAAGGCGAGTGATCGAACAAAACATGCGTTCGCGCGATCATGTAAACGCCAGCAGTGACCATGGTAGCTGCGTGAATCAACGCGGAGACCGGGGTGGGGCCTTCCATGGCATCGGGCAGCCAGATGTACAGCGGAAGTTGGGCGCTCTTGCCGGTAGCGCCGAACAACAAGCAAAGGGCGATGGTGGTCAAAATGCCGCCCTGCCAGGCGGGATTTGAGGCGAGCTTGGCGGCGATTTCGCTGAAGGTGAGCGTACCGAAATTGGCCAGCAGAAGAAACATGCCGATCAGGAAGCCGAAGTCGCCAATGCGATTAACGATGAAGGCCTTTTTGCCGGCATCTGCCGCAGAGGTTTTCTTGAAGTAGAAGCCGATCAGCAGATACGACGCGAGCCCCACGCCTTCCCAGCCCACAAACATCAGCAGGGCATTGCCGGCGAGCACCAGCACGATCATGAAGAAGAGGAAGAGGTTGAGGTAAGAGAAATAGCGAGCGTAGCCTTCTTCATCGTGCATGTAGCCGACGGAGTAGATGTGAATCAGGAAGCCTAGGCCGGTGACCACGAGCAGCATGAGCAGCGAAAGCGGGTCGAGGACGAAAGTGAAGTCGATATGGAAGGTGCCAACGTTGATCCATTGGCCGAATGTTTCAATGTAGGGAAATGAAAGTAAATGCGGGACGGGCCCGAGACCATTCCAGCTCCGTAGCTCCATTGGAGTTGCCGCGAGAAACGCATCGCCAAGCACAGCACCGAATGCGGCCAGGGGCGCCAACAGCGCGACCGTCGTAACGAGCCACTTCGGCAGTCGCCTGCCGAGTAGGCCGTTCAGCAGAAATCCCGCGAACGGCAGCAGCGGAATCAGCCAGAGATGGAGAGGTCCGTTCATAGTTTCATCAGGTCGATACGGTCGACTGCCAGGGTTGCACGGGCGCGGAAGACAGCAATGATGATGGCGAGACCGACGGCGGCTTCAGCCGCGGCGACCATCATCACAAAGAAGACAAAGATCTGCCCCTTCACCGCATGCCACTGGTGGGCGAAAGTCACAAAGGAGAGATTGACGGCGTTGAGCATGAGCTCAATGGACATGAAGACGGTGATCAGGTTGCGCTTGATCAGGAATCCGATGATCCCGAGGGAAAACAGCGCTGCGCTCAGGACCAGGTACCAGGACAGCGGAACATCTTGTGTGAAGAGGGAATTCACTTGGTTGCCGTCCTTTCCCGATCTCCGTCCGGGTCCCCGTGACCGTGACGGGCAAGAGCGACCGCGCCGAGAATCGCGATAAGGATGAGGACCGAGGTAACTTCAAACGGCAGAAGCAGTTCAGTAAAGAGGATCCGGCTCAGGTCCTCGGTGGATGTAAGGCCATCTCCGAGCGATGCCACTCCCAAACCCTGCGCCTTGAGGATGACGGTGGCGATGACTCCGAGAATCGCTACAACCGCGGGAAAGCCGACAGAGCGGGCCGTTCGGCTGCCCATGGTGCGCTCTTCCCGACCCGCATTGAGCAGCATGACGACAAACGTGAACAGGACCATGATGGCGCCGGAATACACAATGACCTGAGCGGCGGCGAGGAATTCCGCGCCAAGCAACAGGTACAGCACCGCCAATGACGTCATGACAACAATCAGTGACAAGGCACTATTAATGGGATGGCTCTGGAGCAGGAGGTTGATGGCCCCGGCCAGGCAGAATCCGGCAAACAGGAAGAACAGGATCAGGTGCATCGTTCCCTGGTTCAGTGGCTAGAGCCGGTATGAAGAAACCGGCCGGTTAAGGAGAAGGACGGCGGAGCAAAGCGCACAGACTGCGTGCCTGATTCCGGGATCAACAGATGGAAATCCTTCCCGATTGTAAATCAGTGGTACGCAAACCAAAGGCTTGTGGCCACAATGTTCAAAATGGCAATCGGCATGAGGTAGCGCCAGCCAAAGTTCATCAGCTGGTCATAGCGGAAACGCGGCAACGTTCCTCTGACCCAAACGTAAAGAAAAAGAAAACAAAAGACCTTGGCGACAAACCAAAAGATGGGAAACAGGGCATGAACCAGGATATTTTCAGGTGGTGGAATCAGGTTGCCAAACGGGCTCGTCCAGCCTCCCAAAAACAGGAGGGTTGCCACACAGCCCACGGTGATCATGTTGGCGTACTCGGCCATGAAGAACATGGCGAACTTCATGGAACTGTACTCGACGTTATATCCACCCGCCAGTTCGCTCTCTGCCTCAACCATGTCGAATGGAGAACGGTTGGTCTCGGCATAGGCCGCCGTCAGGTAGATAAAGAAGGCCACAAACTGCAGTCCGCCGAAGATGTTCCAGGAGAACATGCCCTTGGTTGCTTGTTGCTCAACAATCTCCCGCAGGTTAAACGAACCGGCACGTATGACAACGCCCACGAGTGAAAGCCCCAACGCAAGCTCGTAACTAATCAACTGTGCAGAGGACCGGAGCGACCCAAGCAGGGAGTATTTGTTGTTCGATGACCATCCGGCAAGCGCAACACCATATACGCCGATCGAGGTGATGCCCAGAATTACCAACAGCCCGATATTGATATCGGAAATCTCGAAGAGATGCATGGTAGCCGGGAGTTTCAAGGCGGCTTGCCCGGCGTTCGGTTCGCCAAAAGGCACCACGGCAATGGATATCAGCGCACAGCCCAATGAGATGATCGGGGCAAGAATATAGAGCGGCTTGTAGACCCCGGTCGGGATCAGGTCTTCTTTCAGAAAAGACTTTGCGCCATCCGCCAGCGGCTGCAGTAACCCAAACGGTCCCACACGGCTGGGTCCCCACCGGTTCTGGATTCGGCCCACCAGCTTGCGCTCCAGCAGCACGGTGTAGGCGACGCCGAGCAGCATCACCACCGTCACCACGGCAACCTTCAGCAGGCTCCACAGGAAAAACCGCAATATCGTCACGTGCGTTCTGCCTCTCTTGCTCTTCCAATTACCATTCGTGGCCTTCGCTAATCCGCCGCGGATTCTGTCAATTCATGTGCCTGATGCCGCTCCAGTTCCTTGAGAGCCGGGCTGTAGTGGCCCAGCGTCCCGGAGGTGAAGAGTCCGTCGTGCGCTGGAGTCACCAAACTTGCCGGCGCCTCGGCGAGAGCAGCAATGGGTACAAGTCCAGGCTCCGTGCGTCCCTCGTTGCCACCGAATAGATTGAGCCTGTCCACGGCGTAGCCCGGAACCAGGCGTGCGATCTCGTCGAAAACAGCGAGTGGATCGAACGGGCTTAGTTTCGGTTCAAGATTGTTTGCCGCCAGCCACACCGAATGGCGATCGGCCTCGCCGGATTGTGCGCCACGCGACTGACCAAGGTCGGCGGTCACGCTGCCCTTGCCGAAGGGCACCAAAGCCTTGACGTCCACGCCCATGCCACCTGCCAGTCGCACCAGGATCTCAAAATCCGGCTTGACGCCGCCTCGGTCGGCAGCCTTCTTCACCAGTTGCACATCGCCATACGTATTGGTCACTGTGCCTGTTTTTTCATAGAGACTCGCGGCGGGAAGCACCACGTCGGCGATTGCCGCCGTTTCCGTGAGAAAGATGTCCTGAACGATGACAAACGTGTTTTTCAGAGCGGCAGGTTCAACTTCCTGCATTCCAACCGGATTTGCGCCAACAACAAGCAGGGCGCCAAGCTCGCCTTTTCCCGCCGCTGAGAATATTTCAGGCAGAGTCTTGCCGTGCGTTACGGACAGGCCGGGATATTCCGCAAAGGCGTCGGGAGCGGTGACGGGCACGTAGCCGGGAAGGAGGTCAGGGAACAGCCCCATGTCGGCCGCGCCTCGTGAATTGACGTGATCTCCGAGGAAAGCGAAACGCACGTTACCGCGCTTCAGGCCCCATTGCACCAAGGCCTCGATCGCTGCACCGCGAAATTCCTGACCGAAGATGACTACGAGCGAGTCCTCGGCCAGCACAGCCTTTGCAAATTCGGTAGCGTCTGCGTCGAGGAAAGCGGGAAGGTCTTTGTAGCCGTCCGGGGGCAGCGATTGTGTGGCCTTGGCCTGGCGCTCCAGTTTGATGGATTTCGCATTCGCTACGTAAAGACGAGCTCGATTCAGGCGTACGTTGGTGCGCAGGTTCCAGGCGAGCAGCGGATGCTCCTGAGTTGGATCGCCGCCTATGAGCAAGATGGCCGGAGCGGTCGCGATGTCGCGGAGACCTGCTGTCTTGTCCTTGTGTCCGGCAAGCGCGCGGGCGAATGCTGCGTAATCCGTGCTTCGTTCGTGGTCAATGTTGTTGGTCTGCAAAACGGTCCGCGCAAATTTCTGCAGCAGATAGTTCTCTTCGTTCGTCGTCTGATTGGAGCCAATGACGCCGATAGCCGAGCCGCCCTTGCTGTCGCGAATCTCCTTGAGCTTGCCCGCAGCCAAACGTAGCGCGTGCTCCCATGTGGCCGGCTGCAGCTTGCCTGCACCATTGCGTACCAAGGGCTTGGAAAGACGCTCTGGGCTTTCAACGAAGTCGAACCCGAAACGTCCCTTCGCACAGAGGAAGTCGCCATTGATTCCGCTCTTGTCACGATTGTCGGCGCGCACGATCTCTGAGCCGTCGTTTACTTGGCGGACGCCCAAGGTCACCTTGCAGCCGTCGGCGCAGTGAGTACAGACAGTCGACACGTGGTTCATCTCCCACGGTCTCGTCTTGTAACGGTAGCTGCCACTGGTGAGTGCGCCTACCGGACAAACGTCGATGCACATACCGCACTGCTCGCAGTCCAACTGACCAGTTTGGCCGTCCGGCGTAAGACCGTTGGGGACAATCAGCGAACTCACGCCGCGGTTTTGCACGCCGAGCGCCCAGACATCCATGCCTTCACCGCACATGCGAATGCACCGATAGCAGAGGATGCAGCGCGGGCGATCGTAAAACACGGCGGGGGACCATTGCTGTTCTTCACGATGCTGCTTGGCTTCAGCGTAGAGGCTTTCGCCCGCGCCGTACTTGAAGGTCATGTCCTGCAGCTCGCACTCGCCGCCCGCGTCGCAGACCGGGCAGTCGAGCGGATGGTTGCCCAACAACAGTTCGATTGTCGCCTTGCGAGCCTGGGCAATCTCCGGCGACTCAGTGATGAAGACCTGGCCCTCAGCGACTGTGGTGGTGCAAGCCGTTTGCAGCTTGGGCACTTTTTCCTGGCGGACCACGCACATGCGGCAGGCCGCCTGCAGACTGAGCCCCGGGTAATAGCAGAAAGCCGGAATTTCGATACCCGCCTTGCGGCACGCATCAATCAGCAGCGTCCCCGCGGAAGCGGTGAGTCTTTTTCCATCGACGGTGAAGGTTACGTCTGCCATTCGTCTCCAGAGCCCCTAGATTACGGCCAGTTCTACGTGTTTCGCGAACGGGCAGGGCTGGCCGTTCAGGTGGTCCTCGAACTCTTTGCGGAACTTCTTCACAAAGCCCAGTGTCGGCATCGCTGCCGCATCGCCGAACGGGCAGAACGTACGTCCCATCATGTTTTCAGCGAGGTATTGAATGTTGTCGATGTCCTTGGCCACTCCAAACCCAGCATGAAAGCGGGTCAAGGACTTCTTCAGCCAGTCTGTGCCCTCACGGCAGGGGATGCACCATCCGCAGCTCTCGTGTTGGTAAAAGCTGATGGTGCGCAGCGCAAACTCAACGATGCATGTTTGATCGTCGATCACCACGACGCCACCTGAACCAAGCATGGAGCCCGCCTTGCCCACCTGATCGAAATCCATGCCCAGGTCAATCTCTTCGGGCAGCAGCACAGGTGTCGATGATCCGCCGGGAACCACAGCCTTCAACTTGCGCCCGCCGCGAACGCCGCCTGCCACTTCGTAGATCATCTTCTTCAGGTTGTAACCCATGGGGAGCTCGTAAACACCCGGCCTCTCCACGTGACCACTAATGCTGAACAGCCGCGTGCCACCGTTACGCTCCGAACCCACTTTGGCGTAGGCTGCCGGGCCCATCTCGAAGATATGAGGTACGGTGGCGATGGTCTCAGCGTTATTGATGACCGTTGGTCCGCCATAGAGTCCAACGACGGCTGGGAAGGGCGGCTTGATCCGCGGAATTCCGCGCTTGCCCTCGAGCGATTCCATCAATGCCGATTCTTCACCAACCTCATAGGCACCGGCGCCGCTCTGCGTAATCACCTGGAATTCGGTATCAGAACCAAAGATATTCTTTCCGAGAAAGCCCCGAGCGTACGCATCCGCGACTGCCTTCTCTACAATCTCGATCAGGTAGCGATACTCGCCGCGCAGGTAAATAAAACCGACTTTCGCGCCGATCGCAAGACCGGCAATGATGGCACCTTCAATCACTGCATGAGGATCGTGCAGAAAGATCAAGTGATCCTTGCAGGTTCCCGGCTCGCTCTCGTCGCCGTTGACCAAAACATATTTGGGCTTGTCAGATTTCTTGGGAACGAATGACCACTTCATGCCCGTTGGAAAGCCGGCTCCGCCACGGCCGCGCAATCCACTGGCCTTCATCTCGTTGATGATCCAATCCGAACCCTCTTCCAAGCACTTCTTCGCGGATACGTAGCCGCCGAGCTCGATATAGCGATCGATTTCGGTTGCACCCAGACCAAAGCGGCGGGTCACAATCTTCACTTCATCCGGATGTGAAACCAGCCTAGGCATGGGGAACCTTCTTCTCTGTGCCGGCCTTGCCGCGGTAGCTGGAAATCAGACTCGGTACAAGCTCGGGCGACAGCTCGTCATGAAAGTCGTAGTTCACCTGGATGGCCGGAGCCCAGCAGCAGGCACCGATGCACTCAACCTCTTCAAGTGAGAAGACTCCGTCAGAGGTGACGCCTTTGTGTCCGATCCCCAGTTCTTCCTGAAAGCGTTCGTACACCTCGTATGCCCCGCGCAGCATGCAGCTGATGTTGGTGCACACTTGCACGTTGTACTTGCCCGCCGGCTTGAAGCGAAGCATGGAATAGTAGGTTGCCACATTGCGCACTTCGAGCTCGGTGATGCCGATGCGCTGAGCTACTTCGGCAACCACCGCATCTGAGAGGTAACCAATCTCGTCCTGCGCGTACAGGAGCATGGGAATCAGCGCAGAACGCTTGAGTGGGTACTTCTCGACCAGCGCGTCAAATCGCGCTGCCAACCTTGGCGAAAACAGGGTCATGGTCTCAGGACTCATCGTGGCAACTCCCGCATCAGGTCCTGCGCCCATGCTTCTGCCGCCATATCCATCTCTTCCTCGCCTGCCTCGCTGTGCATTCGCCCGTGCTCAGTAAATTCCAGTCTTCCAGCCCTGCCGTCTTCGCGCAGCCAGTTCACTTCCGCCCCGCTGCGGCGCAAATCCAGCCATTCGTCGCCGCGCCGCACAAGAATCCGCTCTTCGCCCAATTCGACCGTCGCCTGCCGGTTGCGATTGAGCCCATGCGCGGAAGTGTAGCTGCGGAGCAGGGAAGCGAGAGATACCCAAAGCTCAGCGTATAACTGGTCTGGAGCGCCAATGAGTTCGGTCTGCCGCAATCCGCTTTCCCTCAGGGGCTTAAGCCCACTCTTGTTTTGCATCGCTTGTGGCACGACTAAAGTCGTGCCCTGTTACAAAGCCCGTTTCGTTCCGTTCGGACTCTTACCTGCGGCAGTAACCATTCCCTATCCTCTAATCCGTGGTCCCTAGCGGTCGATCTCTCCCAACACAATGTCGATCGACCCGATCACTGCAACCACATCAGCCAACATCCTGCCCTTGCACATGGTTTCAAGCGCCTGCAAGGTTGCGAATGACGGATAACGCATATGTACCCTGTAGGGCTTCGCCGTACCGTCTGAGACCACATAGTAGCCGGTTTGCCCATGGCCAGCTTCAATGCCCTGGTAAACCTCGCCTGCCGGCACTTCAAATCCCTCTGTGACAATTTTGAAATGATGGATCAGCGCTTCCATCTGCGTCTTCATCTTTTCCCGGTCCGGCAGCACGATCTTGGGAGCGTCGGCCTTCACCGGCCCCTCAGGCATTCCGTCCAGCGCCTGCTGGATGATCTTGACGCTCTCGCGCATCTCGATGAGCCGGACTTCGTAGCGAGCCCAACAATCTCCATCTGTCGAGATTGGCACCTGGAATTGGAACTTCTCATAGCTGGAATAAGGCATATCCCTGCGAGTGTCGAAGTCCACGCCCGAGGCGCGCAACGGGGGCCCGGTCACGCCGAGCGCAATGGCGTCAGCACCGGAGAGGTAGCCAACTCCCTTCAACCTGCCCTTGAAGATTGGGTTGCCGGTAAGCAGGTTGGCATATTCGTCGATCTTTTCAGGGAAAGTGCGGATGAAAGCTTGCACACGGTCAAGGAAATCCAGAGGTGGCTCCATCGCCAGGCCACCAATACGGATATAACTGGTCATCATCCGCTGACCGGCCACCGCCTCAAAGAGCCGCAGGATGTCTTCACGCTCGCGAAACGTGTAGAGAAACACGGTGAGCGCGCCAATATCCATCGCGTGTGTACCGAGCCAGATCAGATGGGAATTCAGGCGGCTTAACTCCGCCAGCAAAACCCGCAGCCATTGCGCCTTATCTGGAATTTGCAGACCGAGCAACTTCTCTACAGCCAGCGCGTAGCACAAATTGTTCGACAGAGGATCAAGGTAGTTGATCCGGTCTGTCATGGGCACGACTTGCTGATAGAACTTGGCCTCGCAGGTCTTCTCGATACCGGTGTGCAGGTACCCAACCTCTGGATAAATCCGGACGATGATCTCACCGTCAATTTCCAGCACCAGTCTCAGGACGCCATGTGTGGCAGGGTGTTGCGGGCCCATGTTGAGAACCATGTGCTGGTCCTTGGCGCCCTGGGCTACGGGAGCTTCCAGAATTGGTGTACCGATCACGTCAGTCATTTAGCGGTAGCCCTCCACCGGATAGTCCTTGCGCAGTGGATGGCCAACCCATTCTTCAGGCATCATGATCCGACGCAGATTAGGATGCCCCTCAAAACGGACGCCGAACAGGTCGAAGACTTCGCGCTCGTAGTAATTGGCTGAGGGCCACACCGGCGTAATGGAATCGACCGATGCTGGTTCTTCCCCCACCAAAACGCACAAGCGAATACGTTCCTTGAAGGAGTGGGAAAGGATATGGTAACTCAATTGGAAGCGCGGCGAAGAAGGGAACCAGTCGACCGCTGTCATATCTTCGAAAAAATTGTAGCCGGCAGCTTGAACCGTCGCTGCCGCGCCTCGTATCTCATCCGCAACAATCGTCAAAGTCAATTCATTCCGGTCAAATTTAGCATCACTCAGCGCTTGCGGATTCCAGGCAAGAATGGCCTTGACGGCTGGATGCTCGGGAATACCCGCGAGCACAGCTTCCTTGCCGATGTACGTGTTTTCTCCACTCATCCTAAAGGTCCGCCTTGTCCTGGCTCCAGTTCAGGATGCCTTTGCGCACAATGTAATAGAGCCCGACGGCTACAAAGCCCAGGTAGACAAGCATCTCCCAGAACCCAAAAAGCGGAGAACCGGTGATCTGGGGTAGTTTCCGGTAGACCACCGCCCACGGCATCATGAAGACCGCTTCCACATCGAACAGGATGAACAAAACGGCCACCAGGTAGAAGCGCACACTGAATCGCTGGCGGGCATCGCCCACAGCAACGATTCCGCACTCGTAGGCGGCCAGTTTGGTGACCGAATTGCGGTGGCACCCGACAAACCAGGAGCCGACCACCATCCCCAGCCCAAGCAGGAATACGGCAATAATCTGCATGAACAGCGGTAGATACTGCCAGTAATAGGGGGTGGGGTTCATCGCTGCCCAGTCTGGAATGAGTCCGCTAAGATTGCGCCCGGTCCGATGGGACCGCAAGAGGCTCCGGTCAAACAGGACGCTGGTTTGAGATTAGGTTTTCAGCCGCCTCCCGTCAAGGCGGAGGCAACGGACTGTCGGTGGCAAAGAATCAGCCGGCGCAATGCCAACAGGGCCCTCCATTCCGCCTTTACCCCTGGCCCGGTCCTGTGTGGGAGCGGTTACGTTTGTCATCTGTTTGGAATTCCTGGGACGCCGAAGAACTGCGTGAGGATTGAAACCATGGCCACATCAATAACAAATTGCCTTTTCGCCCCGCACCTGCCAGGCCGGTTGCCAAAGTCCCAGTGCGAGCCCTACATCGTCGCCGAATCACGCCCCAGGCAGGGCGTGCGCTTGAAATTCTCGGCCACGCAATCGAGTACCTGACGGACTAATTCGTTCACGGCAATGCGCCCATCACTGCGGACAATGCACAGCTTCAGGCCCCGCAGATGTTGATGGCGTGTAACCGAGAGGTGTTTTATGGTTGCTCTGAGATCCCGAGCTTTGGTGAGCGCTGGCATGCGTTATTTCATCGTCGTTTGAAATAGCGGCCTACTTTTGAAGCCTCCCCCAGAGTTCCGGCTACCCGACTAAGGAGTCCCACAGCGAACTACTGCCCCAGAGCCAGCACAGCAAAAAGCAGCAGCCAAGCCAAACTCATTGTGTGCCAGTACCAGGCAGTCACGTCCACGGAAATCTGACGATATTCAACCCTCTTGAACCTGGTGAGGGCGCAGAGGCAGAAGACAAGCCCGAGCACACCCAGGAGCAGATGTGCGGCATGCAGGCCTGTGATCAGATAAAAGAAGTAGCTTGCGGGAGTTACAGAAGTTCGATCGAATCCAAAGCCCACTGCTGTCAGCTGGGTCCAGGCCACAAACTGCCCGGCGAGGAATAAGCCCCCGAGCAGCAGGGATCCGCCCACCCAGGGGATGGTGCGGCGCAACGCTGGCAGGCCTAGCCCCAACCACTCCTCCAGCACGTCGATCTCTCTGAAGATATTCCTGCGGGCGCGTTCGATCGTCAAGCTGCTCAGCAGCAGCACGACCGTATTTAAATAAAGGATTCGGGGTATCGTAATCGGGTGCCAGTCGCCAGTAAAAACATGCGTGCGGGGATCCATCAACATGCCTGCCTGGCGTGCAAAGAACACCAACACAAGCACTGCAAAGAAGATCATGTCCGCCGCTAGAGCGGAAAAGAGAAAGAACCTGATGCGGTGGAGACGCTCCCTCGGGCCGTGCCGCTCATTTCTCCAATCGTCGTCCCCGCCTCCACCACCCCCGCCGGTCGGCCGCCGGTCTACAGGCGGTTTGCCGCCAATTCCTGGCTCCTTCCGTTCTGTTTCGGTCGGTGTCCGCGTAAAAGTGGAAGGCATACAGGGCCTCTGTGAAGATGAGACTACACTCACTTCGGTTTGGGTGCATACAGAATCCGATGGATTTTTTGTAATTTGTAAGACGAATTGATCCCGTAAAAGGCTAATGGATGGATCTGCCTGGAATGATTCAGCCTGAAGCTGCGGCGGTTAAGGCCGATTGAGCCACAATCTCGACGAACAGCTTGTGTACCCTACGGTCAGCGGAGAGTTCCGGGTGAAAAGTGGCCGCCATAATGTGGTTCTGCCTTACCAGGGCTGGGAAGCCGCTGCGGCGCGCCAGCACTTGAACGCCGGGCCCAGTCTCGACGATGCGCGGAGCGCGAATGAAGACCATCTCCAGCGGGCCGCCCGGCAACTCGGTCTCGGCTGTCAGAATGGTTGAGTCGATCTGCCGGCCATAGGCGTTCCGCTCGACCACAGCATCCAGGATTCCCAGGCTGCGCTGCGCAGGGCTCCTAACCTCGCGTGAAAGCAGAATGGCCCCTGCGCATGTGCCAAATACAGGATGGTTTGCAGCGAACTCCCGCAGAGTTTGAAAGAAGCTGTGCTTGTCAAGGAATCGAAGGATCGTGGTTGATTCGCCACCCGGCAAAATCAGGCCATGGAGACCAGCCAATTGGTCGGGCTTGCGCACTTCAGTCGGCGTCGCGCCAACCTCTGCCAGCGCATCCGCGTGAGCAGCATAGTCGCCTTGAATTGCCAGTACCCCAATCCGCGGCAGCGCGCGTTGCTCATTCAACCCATGCACTCCTGTCGATTCTGGAATCTACCCGCGCTTCGCCCAATACTTGGAGCGCGAGGGACGGAAGCAGCAACGCCCTGGCGACCGATTAGCGGGCATCCGCCGGAACGATTAGTTCACCAGCCGCGGGTTTGCAGCAGTTGCGACTCGTCGATTGCTGCGGCAGCCAGGCCCTTCATGGTTCCCGTGACCTGTTCGGAGACTTCGGCAAGAATCTTCGGATCGTTGAAGTGCGTCGTGGCAGCCACGATCGCCTTGGCGCGTGAGACAGCCTCCTCGCGTTCCTTCGGGTCGTTTTCGACATCGAGCGGGGTCGCGCGCTCCTTCATAAAGATGCCCGAACCCACAAAAATGGCCTCGGCGCCCAGTTGCATCATCAGCGCCGCGTCGGCAGGCGTGGCGATGCCGCCTGCGGAGAAGTTCGGTACAGGGAGCTTTCCGGCCTGCGCAACCATGCGAATCAGCTCGTAAGGGGCCTGGTGTTCCTTGGCCGCGGCGTAGAGCTCCTGCTCGGATAGCACCGTGAGCGCGCGCATCTCCCGTGTAATCTGCCGCATATGCTGGACTGCATGCACTACATCTCCGGTGCCTGCCTCGCCCTTTGTCCGGATCATCGCTGCTCCCTCGGCAATGCGCCTCAGAGCTTCGCCAAGGTTGCGCGCGCCACAGACAAATGGCGTGGTAAAGGCATGCTTATCGATATGGTGGGCTTCGTCGGCGGGAGTCAGAACTTCGCTTTCGTCGATGAAGTCGACGCCCAGCTCCTGCAGGATCTGCGCCTCGGCAAAGTGGCCGATGCGCGCCTTGGCCATCACCGGGATGGAGACGGCCTGAATGATCTGCTTGATAAGGCTTGGCTTGGCCATGCGCGCCACGCCGCCTTCAGCGCGGATCATCGCGGGTACGCGTTCCAAGGCCATCACTGAAGTAGCGCCAGCTTCCTCGGCGATGCGGGCCTGCTCCACGTTCATCACGTCCATGATGACGCCGCCCTTGAGCATCTCCGCCAGGCCCACCTTCAGTCGCAGGCTAGTCGATGCAAAGTTCTTGCTTTCCTTCTGTTCCGACATGGTTTTTGACCTCAATTCGCAGCAATCCCCAGGCATCAACGCCGCAGAACGCGCGCTTTGCTCTCCTCTTCAGTGTAGCAGCGATGATGCTGGCAGTGGATTCTGCGCCACAACCGGCTCCACCGCTTCTCTAGGTTTCTTCAAATCCCTCTGTACTGTTTCCAGGCACGCATCTGCATGACCCAGTGCAGATGGCCGCACCGCAATCACCGTTGGCCCAGGCAGCCAAGTTGCCGCAGGAGGCTGAAAGAGCTCGTGCCGCAGAGGTGAGCACTGAACAGGCCCTGGTGCCGTCGCCACGCAATCCCTGCGAAGGCGATCAAATTGCGTTCATGGGGTCGGTTGTGCGGCTGCCAGTTCAATTGGATGTTTCCATCCCGGTGCGGGAGTTTCGCATTCGCACTGTCGGTCTATACTTTCAGCAGAGGGGCGCAAATTGTTTGCTCCAATTCGATTTGTATGGAATGCGACGCGCGGCCACCGGTTGACCCCATGGCGGAGTGAGTATCTGCGCTGGCGGATCGAGACCTACTCCGGCCAAAAGGCGGAGTCGTTGACCACCAGGGCGGTCCTCGGATTTGTTTGGGCCTCGCGGTGGGAGCTGTTGAGTTTTCTTCTTTGGACCGGTCAGTTGGACAGAGAAGTGCGCAAGCGGATCTAGGATCACTGGCCACTTACTTCTGCTTTCGGAGCTCATTTCCACATGCGGTCAACAAAAGTCTGGTTTCAACAAGGACTCTTCGCTGCCTTTCTAGGCTCAGCAACTGCTACGACGGCGCAGGAAATGCCCCCGGCGGAACCTCCGCTTCCACTTCCATCTGCCCATAGTGACGCTCCGTCCCTGCGTGTGACAGCCAATGAGGTACTGGTGCCCACGCTGGTGGAAAAGCGCGGCGGAGGCATCGTTTACGGACTCAAACAGGACGACTTCGTACTTGAAGACAATGGTGTTCCGCAAAAGATACGGGTGCAGGAGGAGATGGACAGTGCCCCGGTCTCGCTGGTCGTGGCTGTCGAAGAGGGCGGAGTCAGCGTTCTCGAATTCGACAAGCTGGCCAAACTCGGCCCTTTGCTCGACCTTTTCCTCTCCGACGGAAGGAGCCAGGCGGCCTTGGTAGGCTTCGATTCCATGCCCCACCTGATTGTTGACTACACGCATTCCAGCGAAGATGTGAACGATGCCATGAAGCATCTCGAACCGGGCAACGGCGGCGATGCAATTCTAGATACGGTTAGCTATGCGGTGGATCTCCTGGAGTCCCAGCCCAAGGAGTATCGCCGCGTGCTTCTGTTGATCAGCGAGGAACGCGATCATGGCAGCAAGCACACCAAGCCGGAGCAACTGGTTCAGAAGATAGGCAGGTCCGACGTGCTCGTGCTGAGCGTTTCGTTTTCTCCCTCACGTGCAGAACTTCTTCACGATCTCACGGACTCCGGGAGCGACCGAACCATGAATATGGTCTCGATCCTGGCGATGGTTGTGCAGGCATTCAAGAAGAATGTCTCGAAAGAAGTCGCGCATATGAGCGGTGGCGAGTACACGACCTTTACCGGCGATAAGGGCTTCGAAGCGCGCGTCGTGGATGCGGCCAAACATGCGCGTAACCGTTATTTGCTCACCTTCAGCCCCTCTAATCCCAGTCCGGGCCTGCACACTATTCGAGTCAAGACCGCGCAGGACTATGGCGCCCGCATTGTCGCTCGGGCAAATTACTGGCTGACCCAGGAACAGTAGTCTGCTCAGGCAGGGAATTTCAAGTTCGGACAAGGAACAACGAGTGAACCTGGAGCCACCTTTTTGAGCTTTAGTCCGCTTGAAGCGGGGCGGGTTTGCTTCAGGGTTCCTGCTGGCCTCTGAATAGCGCTGCATCGGCTATTCATGGTAATCTCACACTAGACACTTAAGAGTGGACCTGAGAAGACAAGAGGAGTAACACACGCCGTGCTGGCGACTGCTAAGAAAACAACCCTGATCGAACGCTTCCGCACTCATGATTCGGACACCGGCTCGCCGGAAGTCCAGATCGCGATTCTGAGTGAGCGGATTGGTGAACTGACTGAGCACTTCAAAACCCACAAGAAAGATCATGCTTCCCGTCGTGGATTGTTGATGCTAGTCAGCAAGCGCCGCCGCCTGCTGGATTACCTGAAGACGCACGATACCGATCGCTATCGCGACGTGATCGGCAAACTCGGAATCCGCAAGTAATCAGAAAGCAAACATTGACCCGGAAGCGCCCAGACCGGACATTGGTCACGGTCCCCGTTCCACCCAGAACCTGGGGCCATGGTGTACCTGGCGAACTGAACCCGCTGCCAGGGCCTGCGCACAGCTATCGGCTGAGCGCGACCCCCGCATGCCGATCGGAATACAGGCCGGGAGAATCCGCTCCCTCGCGTACATCCCACTCTTTCGCGCGCAGCCTGCCTCTGGTTAACTCACTCGTCAAATTCCCCTTACCCTCCTGGCGCACTCCCCATACAAGTTTCCCAAGCGAAAAAATGAAACGAGGACACTATGTCTACCAAGCATGAAGTAGCCGTCGAGCTTGCCGGCGGCAAGCGGTTGGTCTTTGAGACCGGCCGCATGGCTAAGCAAGCATCCGGCGCAGCGCTGGTCACCACTGGAGAAACCGTTGTTCTCGCAACCGCGGTGGCGTCTCCCGACCCCAGGGAAGGCATTGACTTCTTCCCCCTCACCGTGGACTACCGCGAATACACCTACGCGGGCGGACGCATTCCTGGCGGATTCATCAAGCGCGAAGGCCGTCCCAGCGAAAAAGAAGTCCTGACCTGCCGCCAGATCGACCGCCCCATCCGTCCTTTGTTTCCTGACGGTTTCCGCAATGAGACTCAGGTAATTGCCCTGGTCTTTTCCGCGGACAAGGAGAACGACCCGGACGTGGTAGGCATCAATGCCGCAGCTTGCGCTCTGGCTCTTTCTGACATTCCATTCAGCGCCACCGTTGGCGCTGTGCGCGTCGGCCGTGCGGACGGTCAGTTTGTAATCAATCCCACCTATTCTGAGCGCGCCTCCACAACCGTCAACATCATGGTCGTCGGCCACAAAGACGGCATCGTCATGATTGAGTCGGGCGCCAAGGAAGAGACCGAAGAGGTCATCCTGGCCGCAATCGAGTTTGCCCATACAGAGATTAAGAAGATCGTGGCGGCAATCGATGAGCTCGTGGCCCTGGCCGGCAAGCCCAAGCGGGCATTCACCGCGCCGGAGTTAGACGAAGCTTATTATCAGGAGCTCAAGGCCAAGATCGGCGATCGCCTCAAGGACGCCCTTGACACCAAGATTCACGGCAAGTCTGAAAGCCAGGCGCTCATCAAGGACATCAAGGCAGAGCTTGCAGCCGATTTGACTGCTGATGATCCAGCGGCCAAGAAGAAGCTGGCCACTTACTACGAGCTCCTCCGCGAGCGAACCTTCCGGGAGCAGGTGACGAAGGACCGGATTCGCCCGGATCGTCGCGCATTTGACGAGATTCGCCAAATCACCATCGAAACCAGCGTTCTGCCCCGCGTGCATGGCTCGGCACTGTTTACGCGCGGCGAGACTCAGGCATTGGTCACAGCCACACTGGGAACCACCGACGACGGCCAGCGGCTTGAGAGCTATGAAGGCGAAAAGAAGAAGCCTTTCATGCTCCATTACAATTTCCCGCCGTTCTGCGTTGGCGAGACAGGCCGCATGACTGGCACAGGCCGCCGCGAGATTGGCCACGGAGCACTTGCAGAGCGCGCAATCGCCTCGGTCCTGCCTAGCCCCGAAGAATCGCCTTACACCATCCGCATCGTTTCAGACATTCTTGAATCCAACGGCTCTTCGTCGATGGCCTCTGTCTGCGGTGCAAGTCTGGCGCTGTTTGATTCTGGTATCGCACTCAAGGGCGCAGTTGCCGGCGTAGCGATGGGCCTAGTCAAAGAAGGCGACGACTATGCCATCCTGACTGATATTGCCGGAGCGGAAGACCACTACGGCGATATGGACTTCAAGGTGGCGGGCACCCGCAAGGGAATCACCGCCCTGCAGATGGATATCAAGATCGGCGGCCTGACCCGCGAAATCCTTCAGCAGGCAATGGAACAGGCTCGCCGTGGTCGGCTCTTCCTGCTCGACAAGATGGATGCCGTGCTTGACGGACCGCGGACAGAGCGCTCGGCTTATGCGCCACGCATTGAAACCGTGATGATCCCGACCGACAAGATTCGCGATCTGATCGGAAAGGGTGGTGCAACAATCCGCGGCATCATCGAGCAGACCGGCGCCAAGATTGACGTCGACGACACTGGCCGCGTCAATGTCGCCTCTTGCGATGCTGAGGGCTTGAAGAAGGCGCTCGAAATGATCGGAAACATCACTGCCGTCCCCGAGATTGGCAAGGTTTATCTGGGCAAGGTAGTGCGGCTAGCAGAATTCGGCGCGTTTGTCGAACTCTTCCCCGGAACCGACGGCTTGCTGCACATTTCCGAGATTGCAGAGCACAGGGTCAAGGAGGTGAAGGATGAGCTTCGCGAAGGCGATCAGGTCATGGTCAAGGTTCTGGCCATCGAAGGCAATCGCATCAAGCTCAGCCGCAAGGCATTGATCAAGGAGCAAAAAGCCAAGCTCGCTCCGTCGGCTTCGGTCGATAGCGACGAGGGTGAGGGCAGCGAGCCAGTTTTCTCAGCCCCTCCCGCGCAAGTTTCACGACCACGAAACGAGTTTGACGAACGGCAGCCAAAGTCGAATCAGAGCACGATCCTGATTGAGGGTGGGGACGACTTCGAGGAAGAAGTCGGCGAGGAGTTCGACGAGGAAAGCGAACCGAACTTCAACCGCGTCGAGGGCGCGCCTGTTCCAGTCGTTCAAGCGGTTGGCACAGGCCGTCCACAAGCCAACAACAACAATCGGCGCCGTCGGCGGCGTCGCCCCGGTGGCCCAGGCGGTGGCCGCGGACCGGGTAGCGGCGGTGGTCAGGGATAGAAAGCAGCCATATCTAAGGCAAAAAGAAAGGCCCGGACAAACTGTCCGGGCCTTTCATGCTTTTGCTCGAAAGGCTCAAGCTCGATTGAGTTTCTCAAACCGCTCGCTAAAGTCTCTCAATCCGCCACGCGCGAGGCTGTTTCAGTCTGAAGGTGAGGCAGCAGGTAGGGCACCGCATGCGGTGGTTTTGCGGCTGAGCTGTCAGAATCATTCTTGGCATCGTACATCCGCAAATCAGCAGCGATGCACAATGACTCCACGTCATTTGCGTCATCTGGAAAAATGGCAATGCCAACGCTGGCGCCGACATGTACTTTATGGTCGCCAATTTGCATAGGATCGTTGAGAATCAGCTTTAATGATTCGCCAACATGAATTGCATCTTCTAGACTGGTTGGCTCTTCCAAAATGATCGAGAACTCGTCGCCGCCCGTTCGAGCGACCGTGTCCGACCGGCGAACTCGGGTCGAGAACATCGTTGCCACATGCTGTAATACCTGGTCGCCCATGTGATGGCCCATGGCATCGTTGACCTGTTTAAAGCGGTCCAGGTCCACAACCAGCAAAGCAGCCTTTGCACCGGCGCGGCGGGCGCGCTCCAAAGCGATAGCCAACCGATCCTGGTACAGACGGCGATTCGGGAGCCCAGTTAAATAGTCGTGCAAAGCCAAGTGCCGGTTGTGCTCAATCTGGTCTTCCAGCAAGATCAGGATCATGCCGATAGCTACAACATATTTGGGCAGGTTCCATACTTCGCTCTCGACGTGTGCCATGGGTAGATAGACCGCAAGGCCCGGGGCAACGACGAAAACCGAAGCCCATGCGAAGAATCCTGCAATGGTGATGAATGCCCCTGCCGTTGCCCGGCGGTAGGCGTACCAGGCATGTATACAGCAACCAAAGTAAACCGTGAACAGTTCGGCATTCTGCGCCAAGTCGGTCCCATCATTGGGCCGATATTGCACCGATAGAAGAAAAATGGAGAGAGTGCCATACAAGCTGACCACAACCCATCGCAATGGGCTGTTGAATCTTCTTACCGCGACCAATGCGACCGTCAGAGGCAATGCGCCAACCAAAATCGCCGCCGGAGTCAAGGCCCACTTGAGACTCTGTCCGGCACAAGTAACGGCGAGGTAGAGCGTGTTCACGCCCACCAATGCCGCAAACATCCAACGGCTGGAGTTCTCTTGCCGATAGGGAACAGACGCCCACATGAAGAGCATGCCGGCCCAGATTAATGCGGACAGACCGACAAGCTCTGCGAAGCCTCCCCAGAAGCCTGGAATGAGCAAGAAAAGGAACGCAGAAAAATGGATGGCGATCATGATCCAACCGGTCAACCAGACCCCAGAGACACGGGTCGGGTTTCGACGGGATACGGATGCAAAAGCGGCCGTCAAAAGTGCAATGGCTGCCAGATCCGGGATCTCACTCCAATTCACCAGATACACCTCAAAGCCGGGAATTCGCCTTCTAATAGAATCGGCGGTTTTGACCGCGTTGCCATCACTCTTTTGTAGTACTGTAACGACTTCTTGGTCAACCATCGGTAATGAGTACCTGCAAAAACAGCAGGAATCATCGGCTTTCCATGCCTGTGAAGAAACACCGAGCACGAACCTCGCGCGTGGTCGAACGTCAGGCCAAACAGCGGTCGACAGTGTGGCTAAATCAGAAACAATTAACTGGAAAAGGGGGAACTACAACAATGGTACAACGTCATCCAGCAACAAGTTCTTCTTCTTTTGGTGTGAATATGTTTCCCATGCGCCGGATCTGTGCACCAACCCCGCGCAGCTTTTCCTCAATACGCTCGTAGCCGCGATCCATGTGATAAACGCGATCCAGGATTGACTCTCCGTCCGCCACAAGCGCGGCCAACACCAGGGAAGCCGAGGCTCGCAAATCCGAACACATCACTGCAGCTGCTGAAAGTCTTGCGGGGCCGCGCACGATTGCGGTCCTCCCATCTACCTTGATATTGGCTCCCATCCGCACCAGTTCCTGTACATGCATAAAACGATTTTCGAAGATGTTTTCCTTCACCGCGCTCACACCTTCTGAAAGCGTGGCCAGGGCCATGTACTGTGCTTGCATGTCGGTGGGGAAGCCTGGGTATTCCTCTGTGGAAATGTCCGCCGCGCGAAGTCGTCCGTCCGCACGAACGCGCACTGTATCAGGCCCGAGAATATCGACGCGTACACCGGTCTCCTGCAATTTAGCGATCACGGCCCCCAAGTGAGCTGGGTTGCAATTGGCTACCATCAGATCACCGCCCGTGATTGCGCCCGCTATTAGAAAAGTCCCTGCTTCGATTCGATCGGGGTTGATACGGTGGCGAGCTCCATGCAGCCGCTGAACCCCTTGCACACGGATAGTGGAGGTGCCCGCCCCTTTAATCTTCGCTCCCATGGCCGTTAACAACGCCGCAAGATCCTGAACCTCAGGCTCGCGGGCGCAATTCTCCATCAGCGTTTCGCCTTCTGCAAGCACGGCAGCCATGAGCAGATCTTCGGTGCCGGTCACGGTAATCCGTTCGAATACCAGGTGAGCGCCTTTCAGCCGTTCAGCGCGCGCTTCTAGGTAGCCATGTTCCTGTGTGATGGTGGCGCCCATCTTTTCCAAACCCTTGATGTGAAGATCGATCGGTCTGCCGCCAATGGCGCATCCTCCGGGCATGGCCACGCGCGCTATTCCTGCGCGGGCGATCAGCGGGCCCAGCACCAGGGAACTAGCCCGCATGGTCTTGACGATCTCATACTTTGCCACAGGGTCCGACAGCGAATGGCAACTGATTGTGGTGCGATGCTGCGCGCGGCCGTATCCAAGTTCCACTTCGGCGCCCATCGAGACAAGTAGCCGTCGCTCGGTCTCGATGTCCCGAACCTGGGGAACATTCTCGAGCGTGACCTCGTCTTCGGTCAGAATCGCCGCGGCCATGCACGGCAGCGCCGAGTTCTTTGCGCCGGAGATGCGCACAGTGCCCAGAAGTGGGTTGCCGCCCCGGATGACAAACTTATCCATGAAAGATTGGAACTCCTGACCTTTAAGTGTAAATCCAGGGCAGCAGGGAACCGGAATACTCACCGGATCTAGAATCGCGATCAGATCGACGCCGGCTTGAATCTGAAGTCATTTGAAATCGTTCAGCCAAAGTTGCGTCTGACCACGTTCTGAACGAACTGTAGCCAGCAGCACCAGTCTCTACAGTTCCAGGACAGTGTCCTCAATAGCCAGTCGCACATTGCCGTCTGATTTTGCCAGGCGTCGGACAGCTTCAGGCTTGTCGACTTTTGCCTTCAGCATCACCAACGCCACTGGAACGCTGCGCCCTGCGCTCTTGATCGTCTGGACCGCGGTTTCGCGGTCGATCTTGCATGCCTTCATCAGAATCCGAATGCCGCGCTCGACAAGCTTCGAGTTCTGCATGTGCACGTTCACCATCAGGTTCTCGTACACATAGCCCAGCCGAGTCATGGCGCCCGTCGTAATCATGTTCAGGATCATCTTTTGGGCGGAACCGGCCTTCATACGGGTGGAACCGGAGACAACCTCGGGGCCTACGTCGGCAATGATTGCGATATCGGCGGCAGCAGCTAGCGGAGTGTCATGGTTGCATGTAACAGCCGCCGTGTGCGCTCCGCGGGCGCGTGCATAAGCAACCGCTGCAACAACATAAGGCGTACGGCCTGAAGCCGAAAGGCCAACCACAACGTCTTTGCGCGTCGGGCGGCGGCGAGCGATGTCCCGCTGGCCGAGCTCTTCTGAGTCCTCATTGACTTCGACAGCCGAGGCCAGAGCCTTTGGCCCGCCGGCCATGATGTACTGCACTTGTCCCGGAGCTGTGGAATAGGTGGGTGGACACTCAGAAGAATCGAGCGCGGCAATGCGTCCGCTGGACCCAGCGCCGACATAGATCAGTCTGCCGCCATCGCGAAGACATCGGGCAACTTGATCAATGACCTGCGCAATCTCCGGAATGGCCTTCTTCACCGCTACTGGAACCTTGACGTCCTCATGATTGATGATGCGGGCAATTTCCAATGCGGATTTGGTGTCAAAGCCTTGAGAAGCCTCGTTCTGGCTCTCGGTGGTCAATTCTTGAAGCAGGGAGGCCTGGTCTTTCTTGGAGTCATGGGTTTCGGCGCCGGGCGTGTCCTGCATCGTCGAGCTTGTTAGCATCACGTATGTCCCCAACTCTTGATTGTATCTGGAAACCAGTCAAATCAAAGAGAATTCTGGTTAGCCGTACCCCTCGGCAAAACCACGATTTGAGGGCCCTTTAAATGACCTCGCGAACAGCATCGTGAAATACGGGCCATACTTCACGAATCAATCGGCTTTGGCGATCAGGCCATGTGCGATTGGTCAGTAATACAACGGCCAAATCGGCGTCCCGGTCAATCCACAAGGAACAGCCGCTGAAGCCGAGGTGCCCAATAGAGTTGGGAGAAAAGTGACTGCCTGTTGTGGAGTTCTCAGATGGCGTATCCCAGCCAAGCGCCCGCGAACTTCCCTCAGGGCCCTGTCTCTGGGCAAAGAACTCAACGGTCGTGGCTTCGAATCGTGATGGCATTCCCTTTTCTAAATCGGTTTTTCGTCCGGGCTTCAGAATCTCTTCTGCAAAGCGCAATAGGTCGTGCACATTGGAAAACAATCCGGCGTGTCCGGCAGCGCCTCTGAGCAGCCATGCATTTTCGTCCTGCACTTCGCCCTGAATCCGTCGGTGGCGAAAGGTGGTATCCTCTTCCGTGGGTGGAATCTGATTCCTGCCCTCGGGTGTCGGGCAGAAGCAAGTCTTGGCCATCCCAAGGGGATCAAGGACCTCCCGGCGGACCCAGCTTGCCAGGTACTCGTTCGTCAAAACCTCAAGCGCGTTGCCCAGCAGGATGAACCCCGGGTCCGAATATTCTGCGTGGGTCCCGGGTTCAGCCTCAAGAGGCAGTTCCAGGCAAGTCCTATAAAGCGTCGCTGGCTTTGCCGCAGTTCGAAAAAAACCAACGTAGCCTGGCAGCCCTGAATTGTGCGCCAACAGGTGCCGCAGGGTCACATACCTTGCCCAGTCACCTTGAGCTCGTCCCACGACAAACCCAGGAAGCAACTCACCAAGAGGCGTGTCGATGTCAAGCCGGCCGCGTTGATAAAGCAGCATCGCCACAGCCGTCGTTGAAACCACCTTGGTGATGCTCGCCACGTCGAACACAGTGTCGCTGGAAACTACCGGCGCTCCGGCCTCATAAGTGAAATGGCCCAGCGCCCCTTGATGAACAATCCGTCCGCCCGCGAGCACCCCGAAAGCGCAGCCCGGGAAAGCATGCGCAGCAACCGCATCGGCCAGTACGCGATGTACGGCTGCAAACCGGTTACCAGGATACGCGAGGGGATGGTCGAGCAGGTCGATTTTTGGCTCCATGCTGGTTTGTATCGTAACGCGAAGGCCGCCCACTGCCGTGCCTTACACGGCATTTTTGTCCCTCGGCTTGCCAAATGGGGCTATCCTTGGAGGCGGATGGCCCGTCTATCGCTATACAAGGTCAAGCGGAGGACTTGATGCGTCTGCTGCTCGGAAGGTGTATTGCTGCAATCGCACCCCTCGTCATTCTACCGGGCTGCCTCGCTGGCTTTGCCCAGGCACCGGCTGAACCAATTGCCGTACCGAATGCATCGTCGCCCGCCGTTCCCCAAATCGACATAGAAAGGCCATCCGCAGCGTCGGTCGCGGCTCCGGGTCCTGAATCACCCACCAACCTTCCATCTCATGAGCCTGCAGCTGCTGTTGCACCGGCCAAGAAGATCTTCACCGTCCCCGCCGGCACCAAAGTTCTTCTCCAGTTACGCAGCGGCATCAATACCAAAAGCGCGAAGGCTGGCGATGGCGTTTACCTTTCCTCGACCTTTCCGGTCGTCGTGGGAAACAGGGTCATGATTCCATCCGGCGTCTATGTTCAGGGCGTCGTGGATCGCGTTGTCCGCGCAGGCCGAGTGAAAGGCAAAGCGCAGTTGGACATGCACTTCACCTCGATGATCTTCCCCAACGGCACGGTCGTTGAGATCCCGGGCCTTGTGAATAGCCTTCCCGGCGCAAAGCAACAGTCAGTGAGGGACGATGGCGAAGGCACCATAGAGCAGGACGGGGATAAGGGGCGCAATGCTGCCAAGGCCGCGGAAATTGCCATCCCGACTGGAGGCACAGTTGGCTCGATCGGCGGCCTCGCAGGGGGGCATCCGATTGCCGGAGGGGTTGCCGGCATTGGCGCTGGGCTGGCTACCGTGGGCCTGGTAACGCTTTTCACCCGCGGCGCCGACGTCAACATTGAAAGCGGGACCCAGGTGGAAATGAGCCTCCAGAGGCCACTGCTTCTTGAAGAAGAGAATCTCGCTGGAATTGGACAGCCCGGTGGTGCCCCAACCTTCGTTCCCGCGTCTAGCCAACCGAAACCTCTCGAAAAGCCGATTCATCCGCGAATCCTTTGTCCGCTCGGCGGCCTTGGTTGCGAGTAATTTCGGGTAATCTAGAAAAAGATGCAAACCGTCCCTCAAAACACACCAGATTCGGAAACCAACGCAAGCGTTGAAGCAATCCCAATCATGGTGGCCCCCAACCCTGGCCCTCGACCGCAGCCCAAAGCCGGTGGCATAGGGCTATGGATACGCGATCTGCTGATCTCGGCGGCGGCTTCTGTTCTCATCATCACCTTTCTTTATCAGCCGGTCCGGGTTGAAGGAACCAGTATGCTGCCCCGGTTGGAAGATCGCGACCGACTGTTCATCAACAAGTTTGTTTATCACGTTTCGGCCATCGAGCGTGGCGACGTGGTTGTTTTTCACTATCCGCGTGACCCCGAAAAGAGTTACATCAAGCGGGTCATCGCGCTGCCCGGCGACCGTTTGCGAATCGACCACGGTCAGGTCATTTTGAACGGAGAACCCCAGTTTGAGGGATATGTGCCCGACCAATACCGCGACACCCGCTCCATGGCGGAGATCGTGGTTCCCGAAGATAGTTACTTCATGATGGGTGACCACCGTTCAATCTCATCCGACAGTCGCGAGTTTGGCGCGGTCGAGCGTTCGCTGATTTACGGCAAAGCTGCATTTGTCTACTGGCCGGCGAAGGATGCTGGCGTTGTGCACTAGCTCTCGTCAAACTGTCTAGAAATCCACCGGACAATCTTCGCCAACCCTGTTAGAATCGATTGAATCCACTCCCCGGAGACGCGATGCAGGCGATTCTGGCGCTCGAAGACGGGCGCATCTTCCGTGGCCTCGGCTATGGGCACCCAAGTGAAAGCCTGGGTGAAGTCGTTTTTAATACTTCTCTTACCGGATACCAGGAAATCGCTACCGATCCCTCCTATGCCGGACAAATTGTTGTTCTCACCAACCCCCAAATCGGCAACTACGGCACAAACCTCGCGGACAACGAGTCGGCCAAGCCCTATATTGAGGGCCTGATCGTTCGCGAGTTTTCGCCCATCAGCTCCAATTGGCGCTCCGAGCAGGTGACCGACGAATATATGGAGCGGTACAAGATCCCAGTTCTTGCAGAGATCGACACCCGCGCCTTGGTTCGCCATCTGCGCAACCATGGCGTGATGCGCGGAGTGATTTCAACTGATGTTTCCGATCCAGAAGCTCTTGTAACGAAAGCCAGGAGCATCCGCAAGATGGATGGTACAGACCTGGCCCGTGTCGTTTCTACCAAAACGGTCTACCAGTTTGACTCCTCTGACAGTCGCAATCAGGGCGGCGACCCTTTGTTGGGCGATGGTTTCATTCGCAAAGAGGAGGCGCGTCGCGACCTCTTGCATGTGGTGGCCTATGATTTCGGCATCAAGCACAACATCCTTCGCATGCTCGCCCGAGAGGGCTGCCGCGTTACAGTAGTCCCTGCGGAGACCACTGCCGAGGACGCGCTGGAACTGAAGCCCGACGGCGTCTTTCTTTCCAACGGTCCAGGCGACCCAGAGCCTGTCGAGTATGCAGTCCGCTCCATTCGCAAGTTCCTTGGCCGCGTTCCGGTCTTCGGCATCTGCCTCGGCCACCAGCTTACCGGGCTCGCCCTCGGCGGCAAGACCTACAAGCTGAAGTTCGGACACCACGGGGGCAATCACCCGGTCAAGAACATGACCAACGGCAAAGTCGAAATCACAGCCCACAACCACAACTTCGCCGTTGATCCCGACTCCATCAACGCCAACGAAGTCGAACTAACCCACGTCGACCTCAACGATCAGACGCTCGAAGGCCTGCGTCACAAGACGCTGCCGTTATTCAGCGTCCAATACCACCCTGAAGCCGCTCCCGGCCCGCACGACTCCCACTACCTCTTTCACGACTTCCGCCAGATGATGGAGGAGTGGAAGGGATGAGCACATCGGTTCACGTGACTTACTTTACTAATGATTCAACCGGCGGGGCATTTGCCCCGCTCTTTTGCGTCAGCCCCTTCATCTTGAATGCTTGAACAAGGAAACAGAGCAGGAACATGCCACGCAGAAATGACATTCAAAAGATCCTGGTAATCGGCTCCGGCCCAATTGTCATCGGCCAATCCGCCGAATTCGACTACTCCGGAACGCAGGCCTGCAAGGCTCTCAAGCAAGAGGGCTATGAAGTGGTGCTGGTGAACTCAAACCCGGCCACCATCATGACCGATCCCGACCTCGCCGATCGCACCTACGTCGAACCGCTTACGCGCGAATACGTCGAAGAGATCATCCGTCGCGAAACTGAGATGCTCGCCGCCAACCCTGCCTCAGGAAAGTTCGCCCTGTTGCCCACCGTCGGTGGGCAAACCGCGCTGAATCTCGCCGTCGATCTTGCCGACGCAGGCATTCTTGACCGCTACAATGTGGAACTTATTGGCGCAAAACTTGAAGCCATCAAGAAGGCTGAAGACCGCCTTCTCTTCAAGGATGCAATGCTCCGCATCGGCTTGGAAGTTTCTAAATCGGCTTTAGTCAACAATCTGCGCGACGGCCTTGATTTCGCAGGCAAGCTCGGCTTCCCAGTCCTCATTCGGCCCAGTTTCACGCTTGGCGGCACCGGCGGTGGAATCGCCTATAACCGCGAAGAGCTGATGGAGATTCTAGCCCGCGGCCTCGATCTCTCGCCCGTCCACGAGTGCCTCATTGAAGAAAGCGTGCTTGGCTGGAAAGAGTATGAACTCGAAGTAATGCGTGATCTAGCGGATAACGTCATCATTATCTGCTCCATTGAAAACTTCGATCCCATGGGCGTTCACACCGGGGATTCCATCACTGTGGCCCCGGCGCAGACGCTCACCGACCGCGAGTACCAAAAGATGCGCGATGCGGCGATCGCTGTCATGCGCGAAATCGGCGTGGAGACCGGTGGCTCTAATGTGCAGTTTGCGGTGAATCCAATCGACGGCCGCATGACGGTCATCGAGATGAATCCGCGCGTCTCGCGTTCCTCTGCGCTTGCGTCTAAAGCCACCGGGTTCCCAATTGCCAAGATTGCCGCCAAGCTCGCCGTCGGCTACACTCTCGATGAGATTCCCAACGACATCACGCGCAAAACGCCTGCATGCTTCGAGCCAACCATCGATTACGTAGTGGTCAAGATCCCCAAGTGGCAATTCGAAAAGTTTCCTGGCTCCGATGACACGCTCGGCCCGCAGATGAAGTCTGTCGGCGAAGTTATGGCGATCGGCCGCACCTTCAAGGAATCGCTCATGAAGGCGGTTCGCTCGCTTGAAACCGGCAAGAAGACCGACAGTGAGACTCTGGAACCGCGCCGCCTGATTCAAAGGCTGGTCACGCCACAGCCAGAGCGGCTTAGCTACATTCGTTTCGCCTTCGAGCGCGGCATGACCGTGCGCGAGGTTGCCCGGCTCACAGGCATAGATCCGTGGTTCCTGCACCAGGTGCGCGAGATCACGCTGGAGCAGAATCAGATTGCGGCGACCTCGCCAGAAACCGTGACGGCCGACGAATTACGCCGATTGAAGCGGCTCGGCCTGAGCGATCAGCGAATTGCAGTGGAGTGGAAGCTCGAAGGTCACGCAGGCGTCAAGCAGGTGAGGGAACTGCGCGAGGCGAAGGGCATCAAGCCGGTCTTCAAGCTTGTTGACACCTGCGCTGCCGAGTTCGAATCGATGACCCCTTACCTCTACTCGACTTACGACGAAGAGGACGAGGCCCCACCGACCTCTACGCACAAAGTCATCATTCTTGGCTCCGGCCCAAACCGAATCGGCCAAGGCATCGAGTTCGACTATTGCTGCTGCCATGCAGCTTTTGCGCTCAAAGAAGATGGCTACGAGACCATCATGGTCAATTGCAACCCTGAAACCGTCTCCACCGACTACGACACCAGCGACCGGTTGTACTTCGAACCGCTCACGCTTGAAGACGTGCTCGCCGTCTACAACCACGAGGCGCAGTCAGGCGCTGAGATCGGCATGATTGTGCAATTCGGCGGACAGACTCCGCTGAACCTTGCGCAGCGGCTTCGCGCTGCAGGCGTACCCATCATCGGCACTTCGCCTGAGTCCATTGATCTGGCAGAAGATCGCAAGCGTTTCGGAAGACTGCTGGAAGACTTGGAGATCCCGCAGCCTCCAGGCGGCACTGCGACAAGCGTTGAAGAGGCCCTTGCTGTCGGTGAGCGGATTGGCTACCCAGTGCTTGTCCGACCCAGCTACGTGCTTGGCGGCAGAGCGATGGTCATCGCCTACGACGCTGAAGCTGTGGCCCTCTACATGCGCCAGGCAGTCGAGTACTCTCAGGAGCGGCCAGTCCTTGTCGATCATTTCCTTGAAAGTGCCGTCGAGGTTGACGTGGACGCTCTGTGTGATTCTGAGGATGTGATCATCGCGGGCATCATGCAACATATCGAGGAAGCCGGCATACACAGCGGCGATTCCTCCTGCGTGCTGCCTGCCGTCAGCATCCGGCCAGAGACTCTGGAGACACTCCGCATCTATACCCGCATGCTCGCTCTTGCCCTCAAAGTTGTTGGCCTCGTCAACCTGCAGTTCGCTATTCAGCGCGATGCCGCAGGAGAAGATCATGTCTACGTGATCGAAGTGAATCCTCGAGCTTCGCGGACCGTACCTTACGTATCCAAAGCCACTGGCATTCCGTTGGCCAAGATCGCCGCGCGCCTGATGACTGGCCGGAAACTACGCGAGGTGCTTCCAAACCAGCTGGCAGCCGGCAGGGATCTTGGAACCGGTTCGCATTACTACGTAAAGTCTCCGGTCTTTCCCTGGTCCAAGTTCGCCGGTGTCGACACCGTTCTTGGCCCTGAAATGAAGTCCACGGGCGAGGTGATGGGTGTGGCAGCCAGCTTTGGCGAAGCCTTTGCCAAGGCGCAACTGTCGGCCGGACAAGTATTGCCCAGCGGCGGTACGGTCTTCTTCAGTGTGAACGACCATGACAAACCGGTCGCAGTGGAGCTAGCTCGCCGCTATGTGCATCTCGGCTTCAAACTTGTGGCTACGGATGGTACGGCCAATATTTTGGAAGCGGCCGGCATGAGTGTAGAGCGGGTCTTCAAGGTCAAAGAGGGAAGGCCGAACATTGTTGATCTCATCAAGGGTGACCGCATCCAGCTGATCATCAACACCCCCCGTGGTCAGGACACGATCTTCGATGAGAAGGCAATTCGCCGGGCCGCCGTTCTGGCGCGTGTTCCGACCATCACAACCATCGCCGCCGCACAGGCGGCAGTGGAAGGAATTGCTGCCATGCAGCGGCACCACATCACGGTCTACGCGTTGCAGGAATTGCACGCGGCGAACGGCTCCTAAGACGAGTCCGGCTTCATTGCTTGGAGCTATTCGCTCGACTTCTTCCTTCTGAGTGAAAGCCAGGCACCTAAGGAGTAGCCAACCAGCGCTGCCGTTGGCCATGTCGCCAGAAATGGACCGTCGTCGTCGATGAGCCCACTTGGCTTCGGAACGCTGAAGAAAGTCCGCGATAACTTGTCCGTTGCATCGCATTGGAAGCATTGGTTTGGTCCCGTCGGCATGTCCAGAATCCACAAGCTGATAATGAGCAACCAGATGAGACCCAACAGCCAAACTGCCGAAGCCATGTCATCCGGATGGATCCGCGCGACAAAATGGCCCACCACAAGCGGCACAAGCATGGACAGAATAAGGATGATTGACTGGGAGACCCCGTCGGGGTTCAGAGCATAGCCAACCAGCATCAGGGCGAGCCATGATGCCAGCGCCAGCAATGCGTGTAAAAAAAACCAAAGAGACAGACGCGATAGTTTCGAGAGGCTGTTTTCCTCTCCACTTTCATCGAAAAAGGACTCCACATCAAGCTCCTCAAACGGCGTGTATCTAAAGACTATCGCCTATTGAACAAGCGTTGCACCACAAAGAGTCAACTATTCAATTTTGAAGTGAAGCAGGCAAGCGGCCAGCCCGATTTTCTGCCCAGGGCTCTACAATGAAACCATGCTGATTGAGGGCATTTTCGCCGCGGTTCCTACGCCGTTCTACCCGGATGAGCGGATCTATTTTCGCAAAATTGAAGCCAATATGGCTCGCTACTCGCGCACCCTGCTTTCTGGCATGGTGGTTTTGGGTTCTACTGGCGAGGCGGTCATGCTCGACGACGAGGAATCGCGCGAAGTGTTGCGCATATCCGCAGAGTACGCAGCACCGGATAAGGTGCTCATTGCCGGGGTAGGACGAGACAGCGTAAAGGCCACCGTAGAATTCGCTGAATCCGCCGCGGAATGCCATTTTGACGCGGTTCTGGTTCGAACACCCACGTACTATAGCCCCTTGATGCCAGACGCAGCCGTGCTGCATTACTTTCGAAGCGTTGCCGATCGCTCGCCCTTGCCGGTGCTCCTCTACAACATTCCCAAGTTTGTCCCTTACCAGTTGCCCGTGGAACTCATCGCCCAACTGGCGCAGCATCCCAACATTGTTGGGATCAAGGACTCAACAGGGGATATCGAGCGAATTCGTAGCCTGGTTGACTCCACTCGCACCGCTCCTAAACGGACCGTTACCGTCACCCCAGTTTTTGAAGCCGTCACCAGCCGCATGTTGGCTCCCAAGGTTGAAGCGACTGGCTGTTTTGTTTCCGCCCAGGACCTCGGAAGCGGCGTCGCCATGGCTGCGGCCCCACCCGCCGTGTCTATCAAGACTCGGACCAAGGAAGTTGGGTTTCAGGTACTGACCGGCTCAACGGCCGGGCTGCTTGAATCGCTTGAAGCAGGCGCTTCCGGAGCCGTCCTCGGTTTTGCCGCCTGCGCTCCGCAAGCCTGCCAGGAGATCTATCTTGCCTGGAAGGACCACGACCTGCTGCTCGCAGCAGAGAAGGAGCTGCGCATCGCCGAACCAAGCAAACGTGTGGTTGGTCAGTTGGGAATTGCCGGCGTGAAATACGCATGCGACTTTAACGGTTACTACGGTGGCCGCGCGAGGGCGCCGCTCCTTCCAGTCTCCGCAGCTGAGAAGGCCGAGATTGAGGTTTTGCTGGGCGAAATCCGCAATTAGAGCCTTAATTGCGGATATTGTTCATGTCTGATAACGGATATTCTGTATAGTGAAACCGCGCAATCAAGGCTCTGCTCGTAAAACGCTATTCGGATTTCTGGAATTGACTGCCCTGCCACCGCCCAGCCTCTTACATCTTGTAGCGGCCCAGGTCCTCATCGTTCAGTCCTTCGAGCCAGCCGCGCAATTGTTCCGCGGTTGGGCCCTCAGGCGGACCTGAGGTATTCAACTTGGCGGTCTGCATGACTTGCTCCGAGACGTAGATCGGACAATCTGCGCGTAGCGCAAGTGCGATCGCGTCGGACGGCCGGGCGTCAATGGTGAGCGGTTCGTTCCCCTGTCGGAGCCAAAGCACGGCGAGAAACGTGTCGTCCTTAAGTTCAGTGATGACAACCCGCTCTAGCTGGGCATTCAAGTGCCGGATCAAATTTCTGGCCAGGTCATGAGTCATCGGCCGTGGAGCCGCCACTTTCTCAATCTCGATGGCGATGGCATTGGCCTCGAAGATTCCCACCCAGATGGGCATCACCGTCTCAGACGCCACATCCTTGAGCACCACGATGGGCATGTTGGTGGCGGGATCCATCATCAGGCCGCGTATCCTCACCTCAATATCCATGAATGCCTTCTTCCGTCCGTTCTGTCTATTTTAGACGGCTTCGCCAACCAAACTGTTCGGATGCGTTGCGGTAATTCTTACCTGCAAGTAGCTTCCAGGTGCAGGTGCGATTGGCTGTGCTCGGGTAAAATTTACCGGCTTATTCTGACTGCTTCGGCCTGAGATCTGTCCTCGAGCTGGGTTGTTTCCCTCAACCATCACTTCCATCACCTGGCCTAAGTGTTTGGCGTAATTCACTCTTTGTATCTCCCGTTGACGGTCAAGAAGCGACTGAAGCCGGGTTGACTTCTCAATTTCTGGAATGGAATCAATCATGGTCAGCGCGGGCGTGTTCGGCCGGCCTGAGTACTTGAACCCAAACACGCAATCGTATTCAACTTCCGCCAACAAATCCATCGTCTGGATAAAGTCGCCGGCAGTCTCGCCTGGGAAACCGACAATGATATCTGTCGAAAGTGCAATCGGCCGCCGAGCAGCCTTGATCCAGGCAATTCGCTCCAAGTACCATTCGGGGGTATATTCCCTGGCCATCATCTTCAACACTCGTGACGACCCCGATTGAACCGGAAGATGGACGTGGTCACACAAAGTGGACACGGCATCAATCGCGTCCACAATGTCCCGGGTAAAATCGCGCGGATGGCTGGTGGTAAAGCGCACACGGCGAATTCCAACCACCTCTCCGACCGCAGCCAGCAATTCCGCAAAGCTTCGCTTCCCTTCCGGATCACGATAGCTGTTCACGTTCTGACCCAGCAGCTGAACTTCGGTATACCCAAGGTCGGCAATGCGTCTCGCTTCGGCCAACACGGAGTCAGAGCCCCGGCTACGCTCCTTGCCGCGCGTGTAAGGCACCACGCAGTACGAACAGAATTTGTCGCAGCCCTCAATGATGGTGATGTAGCCGCGATACGGATTCTGACGCGCCGTGAACTCTGTCTCAAAGGTTTCGTCGGTCTGGCGGTCGTCAAGACCAGTAATTCGGTTCTCGCCAGCTTCGAGTCGAGTGAGCATCTCCGGCAACTTGCGGTAAGAGGCCGATCCTGAAACCAGCGACACATACGGCGCCCGTTCGAAGATCTTTTCGCCTTCCTGTTGAGCCACGCAGCCCAGTACGGCAAAGCGTTTCCCCGCCTTGTGCAGCTTCTTATAGTCGTTAAGGCGGTTGAAGACTTTCTGTTCGGCCTTGTCGCGGATGGAGCAGGTGTTGTAGAGGATCAGGCCTGCGTCTTCTTCGGCTTCCACCTGCCGATAGCCCTGCTGCTGTAATGTGCCAATCACCTTTTCAGAGTCATGGGCATTCATCTGGCAGCCGAATGTTTCAAGATAGAAGGTTTTTTCGGTTGCCATATCAATCCTGAGTATAGCGTGATTGGCCTCTGAATTTCCTCATTCTCGGCGAGAACCGCGCCCCCGCCGTTTTCAGCGGAGCCCCGTGTGAAGGTATGCCAGCAGCGCGGACATCTGCTCGTCATCGAATCGTCCGGCAAAACTAGGCATCATCCCCTTCCCGGTAAGTACGTTCTGCCGCACCGCCGCGTCCGTTGCTGGGATGCCGCTGGGCAGAGTGTTCTTATTGAAGAGCCCATGCAGATCCGGCGGCACTTTCTTCAGGGCCAGATCGTTATCCTCGTGGCAATGGGCGCAGCGCACATGGTAAAGATGCTTGCCTTCCAGCTCTTCAGGGGTCAACTGCGATCCCGAATGACAGCCCGCCAGCCCAATTCCCAGGCAGATTGTCATCCAGGCGTGAACAATCGCCTTGCGTCTTCCCTGCCCGGTCGCGTCGCCCAATTTCCCGCTACCCTTTCTGTGCAAACCGGCCGCTCACGTAGTCCCAATTCACCACCTGGAAGAACGCCTTCACGTAGTCGGCACGCTTGTTCTGGTACTTCAGGTAGTAGGCATGCTCCCACACATCCACGCCAAGCACAGGCTTATTTCCCGCCGTCAGAGGACTGTCCTGGTTGGGGGCGGTTTCAATGGCAAGCGTGCCGTCCGGTAACTTCACCAGCCAGGCCCAGCCGCTGCCAAAAACGCTCATCGATGCAGCAGTTAATTTGTCTTGAAAGGCTGAAAATGATCCGAACTTCACATCGATCGCCTTCGCCAACTCGCCAGTAGGAGCGGCACCCCCTTTGCCCAGGGTCGGCCACCAGAACGAGTGGTTTGCATGGCCTCCACCTTGATTCCGAACAGCGGTGCGGGCGGATTCGGGCCAACTATTAAGATTTGCAACCAACTCCTCAACCGTCTTGCCATTCAACTCGGGATGGGCAGCTACTGCGATATTCAAGTTGTTCACATATGCCTGGTGGTGCTTGTCGTGGTGCAGATGCATGGTCGCAGCATCGAAGCTCGGCTCAAGCGCGTCATACGCGTAGGGCAAATCGGGAAGCGTGAAAGGTCCGCTTGGCGGTGCGAGCGGAGTTGCAGGAGCGGGTGCAGCTTGGCCGTTGGGGAATCCTTTGGCCCGCAGGGTTTCGGCAATCAGGGCTGCCGTTGCCACAGCACCCATCTGCACTAAAGCGGTTCGGCGATTGATTGATGTCATTGGAGCAGGTCCTCCGGAGAGTTTGTTGACTTGAAGTCGGCGCAAGCGAATTCCGCCGCAAAAGGATCGCCCACTCAGTCTGAACGGGCCCGGAGTCAAGGTCAAGCAGGTTATTGCCTTACTGCCTGATGTTTACGATGGTTGCGTTTCATCCTCGCAGCTCCAGATCGTATGCTTGAGCGATGGCACTTCCCTCGCTCTCCCAAATTCGCGACGCCCAGGCCCTGGTTTATCGTCACATGCCGCCGACGCCGCAGTACACCTGGCCCCTGATCAATCAGCGACTCTCCGCTGGGGAGCGGCAAGAGATCGAGGCCTGGATCAAACACGAGAACCATACCCCGGTCGGCGCTTTCAAACTGCGCGGTGCACTGGTATACATGGATTGGCTCAAGGAGACGCGGCCTGAAGTTACAGGAGTTGTCGCGGCCACCCGTGGCAATTTTGGACAGGGTGTGGCCATGGCGGCGCGCCTTTACGGACTCAAGGCCGTTATCGTCGTTCCCCAGGGCAACAGCAAGGAGAAGAATCGTGCCATGACCGCACAGGGAGCGGATCTGGTTGAGCATGGCCATGACTTTCAGGAGGCGCTGGAGTTTGCCAGCACGATTGCTATTGAGCGGGGCTTTGCCATGGTCGATTCCTTCCATGAACGGCTCGTGCAAGGGACGGCCACTTACGCCCTCGAGTTCTTTCAAGCGGCGCCTGCGCTCGACACGGTCTACGTGCCCATCGGCCTGGGCTCCTCCATCTGCGGCGTCGTTGCCGCGCGCAATGCACTCGGTCTCGCGACTGAGATTGTCGGCGTTGTGGCCGCGGGGTCGCCTTCTTACGCGCTGAGCTTCAACCAACGCAAGATCGTGGAAGCCCCGTCGCACACAGCAATATCCGATGGTCAGGCTTGTCGCACCCCTAACCTCCAAGCCATGGAGATCATTTGGGAACATGTAGCCCGCATCATTGAGGTTTACGACGCCGAGATCGCCCAAGCCATGCGCGCCTATTACCACGACACGCACAACCTCGCCGAAGGCGCCGGGGCCGCCGCCTTGGCTGGGGCTATCAAAGAAAAGCAGAGTCGAGCAGGCAAGCGCCTTGGCATAGTCCTCACTGGCGGCAATGTTGACCGCGAGACCTACAACGACGTGCTTGCAGGAAAGGTATAACAAACGAAAAATGACAGAGGCTCTTGAGAATCTAACGCCATTTGCACACGCCGCCCAAAACCGCTGTTTTGGTTGCGGTCCGGCAAATCCTGCAGGACTGCACCTCTCTTTCCTGCTCGCCGAAGATGGATCGGTGGTTTGCTTCGCAGACATTCCAGACACTTTCGAGGGTCCTCCAAATTTCCTGCATGGCGGAATCATCGCCACGTTGCTGGACGAAACTATGAGCAAAGCCGTTCGCGCTCGCGGCCTGACGGCGATGACGCGCCACATGGAGATCGAGTATCTACGCCCCGTTTCCTCCGCCGTTCCCATCCGCATGGAAGGTAGCGTTCTGCGCAGTGAGGGCCGAAAACACTGGGCCGAAGCCCGGATTCTCAACGCCGAGGGGGCCGCACTCGCCCAAGGGAAAGGCCTGTTTATCGAGGTTCGCGCCCGGTGATTGGCAAGCGCCCCAACATCCGCCCCAAAAGATCCTCTAATGAACCATGTTGATGATCTCCTGGGCAATTGCCGACTCAAGGTCGCTCGCGCGCACGTCCGGCCGATGCCGCAGTGGTTCCGAAAGGCTGCGGAATTCCATGAACGATGCCGTCATTCGGTCTGTTGGCCTGGGAGCCGCGGAGGAGTCCATTTCCAGAGCAGGCAATCGCCATGTGCTGGAGTAGGTCTCGTTGGCCGCGGTTGGACTGTCGAGTGCAAGTGCGTATTCGATGCCGCCGTATCGGTGTACGATTACGCCGCCCACATGCGCTTGACCTACGAAGCCAATCCCGCAGAGTTCATGCTTTTGCTGTGCACTCACTGGCTCGTGTGGAAGACTTGTTCTGGTACATGGCGGCGTCGGCTCTGGAGAGGAGATTCTTCATGGTTTCCGGCGCCCGATATTCTGCCACGCCCATCGAAGCGTTGACCTTGAGTTTGATTTGCCCGGACCTTCCTTCCACGGTGTGGTTTCCGCACACCCACTCTCTGGTCCGGTCAATCTGGGCTGTCGCCTTGGGCAAGGCACAATCAAATAGGATCATGAACTCGTCGCCACCCCAGCGGCCAATGGCATCTGTTGAGCGTCACGCTGACTTGATCTCACCTGCAAACTGCTTCAACAATTCATCACCGGTCAAATGTCCATGACTGTCGTTCACTTTCTTGAAGTCATCAATGTCAATCATGGCTACGCACAGTGGACTTCCACCGGCCATGCGACGCTCCATCTGGCCCTCCATCCAAACACGGCTGCGCAGGCCTGTCAGCCCGTCCGAGGAGGCAGCGCGTTCCGCCTCCTACAGCTTGGCCTGGTAGTCCGTCACTTCTGCGCGCAGCTCTTCGATCGCGGCGTTGCCTTCAGAGATTATTCTTTCAATCTGCGTCTTCAGCTGCGCCGCGCTCTCCTCAATCGACGCGCGGACCTCAGCCAGATTGTCCAAACTCGCGATCTTTTCCAGCCTGGACGTCACGGCGTTCATCTGTCCCGCACAGCGCTGATCCCTTGCGCCCACCGATTCGGCCGTGTGCGCCATCACAATCAGCAGCTCTTTCAACTCGCGAGTCCTCAGCTGGTTTTGCCTGGCTGCGCGCATTCCCCAGTTCTGCAACTGTTTGCGCACATTTCTCTCTGTAGCATCAACTTGATCGCGGCTCATGTCGACTGACAGCTTCTCTTCTAGGCTGCCCAAACTTTGCTTGAGTCCCTCCCCGAGCCCTGGACACGCCTCCGTCCCGCAGCTTCCTATCCCCAGCAGGGCTGAGCCATATGCAGCCATGGTCACGGCAAGAATGTCATCGTCATCTTCCGGGCAGTCAACAGAAGAACCGGCCGATGATGGGGCATCAAGGTACCTTTTAAGTGAGATCATCTTTCCTCGGGGCGTCCTTGACCGAGACCTATCGATGTGTGGACGATTGTCTGTAGATATCGGCAGAAGAGTGACTTTTCATCAGCTTTGAATATGACCTTTTTTGATCACATCTGGTCTTCCCGCCGCCGCTAACTCGCTTCGGCTCATAGCGGTACCTGTTTGGGCCTACTCTTGATACCCCTTTGACCGCTCATTGCGCCCTCACAGATGCGTCTGACGCCTCATGTTTCAGCCCGGCCGGACCTGCCAACTGCAAACACGCACCGATAGCCACAACAAGAGAAATGTTGCAATTCATTCATTACTCATTGATTAACCCTTGGGTTCGAATTTAAGTGGCTTATCTGCGTGTTCCGTATTCCATCCATATCTGGCTAGTCAGCCTCCACGCCCGGCGCTTCTGCCCGTTTGTCAAAGATGAAGCCAAAGGCAGCTACACCCAAGGGGAACCAATCATCCGGAATTATTGGACGACAAGGGTTATCTGCGTTGAGGCCGATTGCAAGCCTGAAGTTGCTGTCACAGTCACGTTACCGGTGCCGGTTGGCGTTCCTGGGGTGCCACCACTGCTATAGATTCCAGTCATTGAGTCGTACCCGGCGGTTCACCTGCCAAAAAGCTGATCGATCATGTTCGAGTGCTGGGAGGTGAGACGAGTGCCGGAAGCAACATCGATATGGCCATGATGCCGGCGATGATATGCAGACCGCTTACATAGGAGCCGCTGGATTGGCGCAGGTGGGCAATGAGCAATGGCCCGAATGCACTTGCACAGCCCCACGCAGTCAGCATCAAGCCATAGATCGGTCCAACATTCTTCGATCCAAAGTAATCGGCAGCAAAGGCGGGCATGGTGCCGAACCCTCCGCCGTAGCACATGAGAATGATGAAAGAAACCAAGGTTAAGACTGTTGCCGAAGAGAGACCTGGCAGCATCCAGAACAGCCCCACCTGCACCAGGAACATGGAAACGAATGTCCAGCGCCGGGTGATGGCATCCGAGGTCCAGGCCCAGAAGATTCTGCCCACTGCATTGCCGATGCTCGCGATGCCGACCATGCCTGCGGCAGCAACAGCGCTGACCTTGGCGATTTCCTGGAACATGGGTGATTCCTGCGAGATGAGCGAGATGCCCGCCGATACGTTGAGAAAGAGCAGCGCCCAGAGAGCCCACCATTGCCAGGTTTGGAGCGCCTCGCCAATTGAGTAGTCTTTTGCCGCGCGCTGCTTGGACTGGGTTGCATTGGCAACCCAGCCCGCCGGCTGCCAGGCGCTGGGTGGGTTCTGCATCAAATAACCTGTCGCCATGACCACAACAAGATATGAAATGCCCAGATACGCGAACGTCTGCAGAACACCGACACTTTGAATGAGTTTGGTTGCAACGGGAGCAGTGACCAGCGCACCGGCCCCAAATCCGCCCACCGCAACGCCGGTAATAAGGCCCCTTCGGTCGGGGAACCATTTCACCAGCACCGCAATTGGAACGATATAGCCGAATCCCAGTCCGACGCCTCCGATGAGCCCGTAGCTGAGATACAACCACCAGAGCTTATTCGCCGAAAAGCTGGCCAGAAAGACTCCGAGCCCGTACAAAAACCCGCCTGTCATGGCAACCACACGCGGCCCTTTATTGCGAAGCCACAAGCCGCCAAAGAAAGCGGACACCCCGAGGGTGAAGATCGAAATAGTGAAGGTGAGTGTGACGTCGGAGATGGACCAGTGGAATTGTTTCGAGAGGGGGACTCGGAACACGCTCCACGCATAGACGGCGCCAAGCGCCATCTGCATCAGAAACCCGGCAACTGCAATGCCCCAGCGATTCATATTCGACATAATCACTCTCATCCGAAGAAGTCTTGGATCAGTGGTTTGTCTGGGTGGTCCCCCGGGCACTCAGTTGAATGCCGAGAACTTCCAGGAAGCGGTTGATCAGCGCAATGCTCCGGCGCAACTCCTTGTGGCGGAATTGGCTCAGCAGCGAGAACAGGCCGGGCGGCTCGATTACCGGCTTTCGGTAGCTACCGAGTGTTTCCTCTGCGGCCACTGCGATACCCTGGAGCAGGTCAGGATTGATGGAGCCGAGCATTTTGCCGAGGATGATAATGTTGCGCAGCGCGCGGACCGACAGCTCAGCCTTGGCCGCTTCCACCGTGGCCTCGACCAGCTTGTCGCTTGCCCCGATCACGCCCCGGACTACTTGCAAGACGCCGTGCGCGTGCAACTCCTCAAGCAGCGCATAGCAATCGAGCAGGGCCTCGGCGTGCTCAACAGGAGCGTTCTCCAGGCGGTTGCGCAACTCCTCTCGGGGATCTTTGGGCGGCGATTTGAAGGATATTGGTTGAGCCATGGTGTTCTTCCTTTCATGTAACGAGGCCTGCGATTTTTGCTATTTCGTCCTGATCTGCACCAGATCGCTGCCGGGCTTTCGGTAGTCCGGCCGTTGCCACTTTCGCTCCACTTCCACACCGTTCTGCGGGGTCGGGTGCCCGAAGCGCGAGTTGGAGGGCGGCAGCGGGTTCTCGCCCGTTTGGCCCAGCAATTTCAGATGAACCGAAGTCTCCTTGTAGGCCGGCGTATGAGTGGCTTTGTCGGTGAAACTGCTGGTAAGCCGATTGACCGGCTCTTCCACTGAGTTCATGGGCATATACAGTTGCTTGCCCTGAACTCTCTCAGTAACCACAGCCTGGGCTTTGAGCCTTCCATAGGCTGACGTCAACTGCACCCAGTTCCCTGTCTCAATGCCCCGGTCTGCCGCCAGTTCCGGGGAGACCTCCACAAAGGTGCACGGAGTCTTTGCCCGGATGCCTTCGGTGCGATAGGTCATGTTGCCTTCATGGAAGTGTTCAAGGAGCCTGCCGTTGTTGAGATGGAGATCGTATTCTGCGTCCTGTTGACTCGACGGCTCCGACCACGGAACTGGAAAGAGCTTCGCTTTGCCACCCGGCAAATTGAACTCCCTGGTGTAGAGAAGGGGCTGGTCGGTACCGTCCTGCGCTACGGGCCATTGCAGCGACTTATAACCTTCCAATCGCTCGTACGTGACGCCCGCCATCAGGGGAGTCAGCGGCGCGATCTCTTTGTAGATCGCGGAAGGATCCGCATAGTTCCAGCCAGCACCGAGGCGATTCGCGATTTCCTGGATAATCTCCCAATCGGGACGGCTGTCTCCGAGCGGCTCCATGACCCGGTAAAGGCGCTGGATTCGGCGCTCGGTGCTGGTAAAGGTGCCTTCCTTTTCGAGGCTCGGACATGCCGGCAGAATCACATCAGCGTAGCGGCAGGTCTCGGTGAAAAAGATCTCCTGCATGACGAAAAATTCCAGCTTCGACAGGGCCTTGGATACATAGTTGGCGTTGGAATCTACAATGCTCAACTCTTCGCCGAAGACGTACATGGCCTTTATGCGGTTGTCATGAATGCCGTCGATCATCAGATGGTTATCAAGCCCGGGCTTGACTGGCAAGGTCACATTCCACGCCTTTTCGAACTTGGCCCGAATCGTGGGGTCGTCCACTTTCTGGTAGCCAGGGAAGTATGCAGGCATGGCTCCGTGATCGCTTGCGCCTTGCACGTTGTTGTGCCCGCGCAAAGGAAAGGCCCCCGTGCCGGGTCTCATGTAGTTGCCCGTCACCAGGAGGAGATTGGAGATCGCCGTTGACGTATCAGAACCCATGATGTGCTGGGTCACACCCATCGCCCAAAGAATGCACACAGAATCTGAAACGGCGATCATGCGAGCGACCATCGCTAGCGTCTCCATCGGAATCCCACAACGCTGGCTGGCCATCTCAAGCGTGAAGGGCTCCAGGCTCTTCAGGTATTCCTCCTCGCCATTCACCCATCGGTCAAGAAAGGCTTGATTGGCAAGGCCGTTGTCCAGGATGTATCGGGTGACCGCCGAAAGCCAGAACAGGTCGGTGCCAGGGCGGGGACGCAGAAAAACATCGGCACGCTCGGCCATCTCGTTTTTGCGCAAATCAGAGACAATCAGCTTCTGGCCATGCAGCTTGTGGGCGCGTTTCACGCGGGTCGCCAGAACCGGATGGTTCTCCGCCGGGTTGGCGCCGACGATCAACACCAGCGAAGCCTTTTCAATGTCTGAGATCGAGCCCGAGTCGCCTCCGTAGCCCACCGTGCGGAACAGCCCTGTGGTCGCCGGCGCCTGGCAGTACCGCGAACAGTTATCCATATTATTGGTGCCAATGACTGCCCGCGCCAGCTTCTGCATTAGATAGCTTTCCTCATTTGTGCACTTTGAGGAAGAGATGAAAGCCAGCGCATCGGGACCTGAAGCAGCTTTGATCTCTGTGAGTCGGCGGGCAACTAAATCGAGCGCCTCTTCCCAGGATGCCTCGCGGAACGTGTCACCCTCGCGAATCAGGGGCTTGGTCAACCGGTCTGGGCTGTTGACGTAGTCCCAACCGAACTTTCCCTTGATGCACGTTGAGACTCCATTGGCCGGGCCGGACTCCGGTTCAACTTTCAGAATATTTCGTCCCTTGGTCCAGATGTCATAACTGCAGCCAACGCCGCAATAGGTGCAGACTGTCTTGGTGCGCTTGATCTGCGGCTCACGCATTGCCGCTTCGACCTCCGAGAGCGCAAGGATGGGGCCGTACCCCACTTCCGGCTCGATCCCTTTGACCACATCGATCATGCCGTCTTTTGCTGACTGCGGCAACGAGGTGAAGAAGCCCGCCTCGCCGAGCATGGACTTTTCCATCAGCGCATTGCATGGGCAGACGGTGACGCAGTGCCCGCAGGAGACGCAACTGGACTCGCCGATCGGTGCTCCACCGTCCCACAACACGCGCGGATGCGGATCCTCCCACTGGATGCTCAGCGTTTCATTCACCTGCAGGTTCTGGCAAGCCTCCACGCATCGTCCGCACAGAATGCACTGGTCGGGATCGTACCGATAGAAGGGATTCGACATATCCACCTCGTACGGCTTTCGCGTGTAAGGTATCTCCTGGTGCTCGACGCCGAGCAGCGCCGTGGTGTTATGAACAGTGCAATTGCCGTTGTTGTTGTCGCAGACCGTGCAGTAAAGCAGGTGATTGCCAAGAATCCGGTCGAAAGCCTCTCGCTGCGCCGCGTCTGCCCGGTGTGAAGAGGTGACGACGTTCATGCCGTGTGCAGCCAGCGTGGCGCAAGCTCGTTCCAGCTTGCCATTCACCTCCACCATGCAGGTATCGCAGGTCTGGATTGGACCAAGCTGCCGATGGTAACAAACTTGTGGAACGCTGGCACCGGAACGGTTTATCACGTCGATAAGACGCTCATCGGGATCAATGTCGATCGGTCTTCCGTTGATGTTGGCGGCCATGAATTCGTCGCGCCTCCACGAGGGATTTGATGCTAGTTCTTCAAGCACAAAGTCGTAAAGGCTATTGTTTCTTTATGTTTTCTTGATTCATGGGATGCGTCACCCAGGCGCGTGCGGCCCAGGGGCATGGAGGCCGGCTGGCACACTCTTTTTGGTGCCGTCTTCTTTCCTGAGCTGGGCAGGTTTTAACCACGCGCCCCAGGACTTAAACCGCTGACAGGCATGCAGCGAAATTCCCCGGAATAGGCCACGAAGCGGCTGCCACGAAGAAACCCCACCAAGGTCAAGCCAAGTTCTCGAGAAAGTTTTACGGCCAGACTCGAAGGGGCTGAAACAGAGGCCAGAACAGGAATTCCCGCGGCAAGGGCCTTTTGCGCGATCTCGAAACCACCGCGGCCGCTCACCAGCAAGACGTACTGGGACAGTGGCAGATGCCCGTGAAGCAGCGCCCATCCCACGATCTTGTCCACCGCGTTGTGTCGCCCAATATCCTCGCGCAGTGCCGCCAACTGACCGCTGGCGTCAAACAGACCCGCGGCATGGAGCCCTCCAGTCCGGCTAAAAACCGCTTGTTCAGATCTGAGAGTATCGGGCAGCCTGCACAGCACTTGAGGATCGATGCGAAAGGCACGGTCGGGCTGCACCAGGCCGCGCCTTCGAATCATCTCAATCGACGCCTTGCCGCAAATGCCGCAACTGGACGCGGCAAAGAAGTTGCGCCGCACATCTCTCGAATCGAATTGACAATCCCTAAGGTCAATTTCCACGACATTGCTCTTGCCATCTCCCTGACCAGGCACGCGGCGAATTTCAACAATCTGATCGGCCGACTCGATGATCCCTTCTGTCAGCAGGAATCCGGCCGCCAATTCCAGATCATGACCTGGTGTGCGCATGGTGACTGTCAATGGGGTGCCCCCGATTCGGATCTCCAAAGGCTCCTCGGCTGCCAGAGAATCCTGGATAGAGCGGGTACCGCCGTCCTCCCATTCCGTGACCTGCGTAATCTCAACACTTCGCTCTGGTGTGCGCACCGGGCCCAGCCCTCCTGCTTCAATTTGACGGTGACCCGCCACAACCGATCTGTCAAGGAACATCGAGCTTGAGCATTGCTGAAAATGGGAGTCACCGGATTGCAGGCACTCTCACTGGTAGCATTTAAGCAACGCTGTGGCGTTTGGATGCAAAGCGTGTAGGAACGTCACCTGCTTAAGGAAGCGATATGAAACTGAGGATCAAGGGGGATTCGTTACGTCTTCGCGTGTCTCAGTGTGAGATGGCTCGGCTCATGCAAAGCCGGCGAATTGAAGAGACAATCCAATTCGGCGCGGAAAGCGATTCACGCTTCTCGTATGCGCTGGAGCACACAGACGCTCAAGTGGAGATCTCTATCCGCTACCGGCCACAGGAATTGACTGTAGTTCTTTCAACCTTGGCGGCACGCAGATGGGCCGAGGGTGACCAAGTGGGCATTTACCGCGATATCCATGCCGGGAATTGGAAGCTGAGCTTGTCGGTTGAGAAGGACTTCGCCTGTCTGGACGGCAGTGACGAGGACAACAACGATACATTCCCAAATCCAAGAAGCGGGACAGTCTGCAAGGGCCCAGGGTCCAATGGTCCCGAAGTGTTGGGGAATAGCGTCACTTAGTTAAGCCCATTCGCATTTGCGGGCTCCAAGAGAGTCAATTTGGGGACTAAAGTGTTCCTTCAATGCCGGCTGATCGGATGGCCCAGGCCTGTGGAGTACGAACACTGGTACCGCGGTAACGGGCGTTCAAACTGGCTAGGCGCGCTTTCGATGGGCAAGCTTCTTTTCCAAGTACATTTTCGCGTCGGCTTCCGCGATCAACTCTTCCATGGTTTGGCCCCGATGCCATTCAGCAGCCCCAACAGACCCTCCATATAAATCACGATCGGCTTTTGGCTTCCTTCGTTAATCGTGTATTTTCCAAAGACCCGCTTCTGTACGCGCTCAATGTGAGCCTTTGCGCAGAGCAAATTGCCTGGAAGTACGACGATGAACTCATCTCCGCCCCATCGCCCGACGAGGTCACCCGACCGCGAGTTTTGATTTAACTCCGTTGCAAATTGCTTGAGCAGTTCGTCGCCCGCCAAGTGGCCATATGTGTCATTAATCTTCTTGAACCCGTTTAGATCAATCATCGCGGCACAAAACTCCTGGCCTTGTTCCATATTCGATCGAATTCTCTCTTGAACGCAGCGGCGGTTAACTACGTTGGTAAGTTGGTCCTTCAGGGCAAGATGCTCGGCCGATTTCAGCTTGGTCTCGTAGGTCGAAACCCCCGCTTTCAACTGCGCGACCAGCTGACGGTTATCCCTGGTCATTTGGTCGACACTGGTCTTGAGTTCTGCCACCCGCTCCGTAATGGAAGACCGAATCTGTTTCAGATCTTGAAGGTCGGCAATCTTTGCCAGGCGACCACTGAGAGCGGTGAACTTGCTGGAATAGCCTTCGTCGCGGCTTCCCACAGGATCGGCGGTCTTGGCCAACGCGATGAGCAGTTCCTTCACTTCATCCGCCTGCGCTTTGAAGTGCCCGGATGCGTGCACTCCCCACTCGTTCAGCTGGATTTCGACCAGTTTCTGCGTGCGTTTGACCAATTCAGTGGATGGGTCGGTTGCAAGCCGACGCTCAAGGCCTTGTAAATCTGTTTCGAGCCCCGCACCAATTGAGGGACAGGTTTGAGCTGCAACTTTGCCCATGGCCAGAAGCGCGGCACGATATCACTCCAACGTTGCGGCGGTGAACTCATCGGTTTCTACTTCAGAACTATGCGCAATCGGATCATCCGAGTTGAGGAACCTTCCAAGGGATATCATTCCGGTGTCTGCCTTTCAGGCATCGGCGCATGCATCGCTTCTGCCTTGCAATGTTTATTCCAGGAGGCTACGGTTGCACCTGTCCGTCGCGGCTTCCGGAAGGCTACGCAAGGGACGTTCACAACCTGCTTCTTTGATCTGGTTACTATCGGCACTTCTCTGTTGATTTTCTAGCCAACGGGAAAACGCGAGCAATGACTCGGACTTTTGGGTAAAAACGAATGTTTGGCGCAATTACCAGCGAACTTGTGAAATCCCTGACGGCGGGAGTACTGCAGAGCAACCGGAGGGCACGTGCGGCGGTCCACCCGTCCGCACAGTGGTGGGGCGTTACCAGCTAGGTGCAAAGATCACGACCGGTCTTTCCGGATACCTCGATTCTTTCGCCATTACTTCGCTTTCGTGCTACAGTGTTGCAGATGATCAAACGTGCCAAACATCCGTCCTTTCCCCGTCGAGGCGCTCCCCCATCAGGATGCATCAGCTCGATTGTCGGCGGTCAATCCAACGATGCAACGTATTCAAATTCCATCGCTTATCGCGTTTTTTTCTTTAGAATCAGAGATTTGGAAAGGGGTAGCGAGAAGTATTCGCTTTAATGCGCCCATGGCTGTTACTCGAAGGCAAAAAGAGGTCCTCGACTTTCTGGAGTCTTTTGTGCTCCGCAATGGCTATTCCCCCTCGTTTGAAGAGATTGCGCGAGGGATGGGGCTCAAGAGCCTGGCAACGGTCCATAAGCACATCACGAACCTTGAAAAGAAGGGACTTCTCGACCGGGTGCACAATCGGAGCCGGTCCATTGATGTGCTTCCCCCAGGCACCCGCACCCGATCCAGCGACAGGTTACCTCTCGCTGGCCGCATAGCTGCCGGGCTGCCGGTGGAAGCGGTCGAGTCCCCCGAAAGCATCTCCCTGCACGATGTGGTTGGAAACCGCGACGTGTTCGCCCTTGAAGTGCGCGGAGACTCCATGCGCGACGAGCACATTATCAGTGGAGATTACGTGCTCGTGGAACGCACACGAACTGCTCGTCAGGGCGAGATCGTCGTCGCCCTGGTCCATGGCTCTGAGACCACTTTGAAGCGGTTCTATACAGAGGGAAGCGTCGTGCGGCTGCAACCGTCCAACATTGAAATGGAACCAATTTATGTTCCAGCGGCGCAGGTAGCCATTCAGGGCCGCGTCCTTGGCGTCCTGCGAAAGTACAGGTGACGCTATAGACAAGAGAGTTCCTGTAGAAATCTGAGAGGCGCTCTGACCATTCGGTTTAGAGCGCCTCAAGCAATAAGGGCCTATGTGGCGTTACGCGCCAGCTTGCTTCGCTGCAAATTTCCCGATGATGGGCAGTTCAAATTGCTGTCCACCTAAGGCCTTAACAAGGCACATCACCCAGGCCACAAGAATCAGAAGGCCGAATGGGATAAGGAGGATCCATCCGACGATGGGAATGAGCGTAAGCACGACCTGACCTGCAATCGCCGTAATGCACAAGAAAATAGACTGCCAGGCGTGGAAACGAATCAGCCGATTTTGGTTGTAGGGCGCAACCACCAGGAAGATGATCGCCGGGATGAGAGTCACGTAGCATAGACCCGAGGCGGCATTTTCGCTAAGGCCGGCTTGCTGAGCTTCTTCAGGCACGGTATGTCCTTTCGGTTTCGAAGATTAACTGCTGGTTCGGCTGCGCCACGCGCGCCCAGGGGTGAAGGTGTAGGAGAAGCCCCGGCCGCGATTCAGTAGGACGGGCGTGGAATTGGGATGAGATAATCAAAACCCCGAACCAGAGAATTGTCAAGCGAGATTTCAGCCTGGCCACGCACTCACAACAATTCAACTAAGACCGCCTCACACAAATGGCCTGATGCTCACCTGTTGGACAATTCCCCCGGGGAAGATTCATACATACTTCATGCCGGAAGAAAGGGATAGCTTGCCTTCTATCTTTCGCTGATATATTGTTCTTGCCTGTTTTGCTTTACAGTCCTATGACGCCGCAGTTGCATTGAGGAGAGACACTATGTTCGTGCGCGTCATTGCAACTCGCGGAACCAACCTTGCATTGCTCTCTTCCTGCGGATTATTCGCTGCAGCGCAAACTGTACCTGCGCCAACCGCCTACACCGTCACTGTCACAAATTCGGTTTTTGGCTCGCCTCAGGTCATGAGGATATCAAGACTCGGATCGAAGGCGCTGATTGACCTGGTGAGCCAGGACAAGATGGCCGACCCCAAAGCGCCTCATACGCGAAGCCTCTACGATCTCGACAAGCACCGCAACCTCTCGTGGTCTTGGCCCGACAGCTCCGCGGGCTGCTCAACAGGAACCTTCTCGGGCGATTGGGGAGATCCCTTTACCGGTGCGGAGGATGTGACCGGCCAGGGCGCTCGGCAAGTGGGCACGGAAACTATCCTGGGAATGCCTGCAAAGATCATGGATGCGACCAGTCCAGCAGCTCACGTCAAAGCGTGGATCGACACCAAGTACGGCATGATCCTTAAGGCGCAAATGAGTCAGCCAGGCGGAGAACTTAAAAACGTCATTGAAGTCACGAATATTAGTCTGGCTCCGCCCCCTGCATCGATTTTTGTTTATCCTCCAAGTTGCGCGGCGACTGCCGAGGCCCCACCACCTCCAACCGAGGCGGAACAGATTGCCACATTGACAGGCGGCAATCCTCAAGACTTTGTAAAGGCCATCTACGGACCCGGCTCCAAGAATTCATGCTCTGCGCTCTTCAGGGTTGTCAAAGCCGGAACCATGGAGCCGATTACTGGCGGGATTCAGGTCGCCGTTGACTTGAAAGTCACATCGGAGCCAACCCCCAGCTACGTCTTCGGCGTTGGAGAAGCGGGGCATGCCACTTTCTCCGGCGGCGCGATCCACGAGATCTTTTCGCAAACCCATAACGGCGTGTTTCGCATTGACAACGCTCCATCACAGTTTGAACTGGTGGCCGATTTCGGAAGCCCGGGAAGTTCCGATTCCAACGTTTACTTGCAATGCTTCGCGCCCCAAACGGTGCTGCTCCTCGTGGTCAAGAACCCTGCCAAGATATCAGATGGAGCTGAATTGCTTTGGGTGAAGTCGGGGAAATACGCCACGGTTTCCCGCTGACGAAAGAGCGGGTCCGATGAGCTAATCAATTCTCAGTGTTATCCGTCTCCCCTTGATCGCCAGGCCCCAAGTTATCCGGCTGGCATATACCGCTAAAGTAACTTGAATGAGCCAGAGGTTGCAGCAGAAGTCCGTGCCGCTCTTGCCATTTTCGCTATGAAAGCGAGTGGTTCTGCGAGATACTGGCTATACCGCCAGATCGCGGTTTATGATCGACTGCAACCGATTCAGGACCATTGAACAGGGACCGTGGGAATGATGGATACCGGGGCGACAGTCACTCAAATCGGCAAGTACCCAATCCTCGGCATTCTCGGCGTTGGAGGCATGGGAGTTGTCTACCGGGGCATGGACAACTCCGTCGGTCGAGAAGTTGCCATCAAGACCCTCACGGAAGCCACTGAAGAACTTCGCCAGCGTTTCCTCCTTGAAGCCCGCTCAGGTGTTTTGAACCATCCAAATATCGTCACAGTCTACGATTTTGGCGAAAAGGATGGCCTTCCCTACATCGTAATGGAATATCTCCCCGGAGATTCGCTGGAGAATCTTCTTAAATCCGGACGGCAGTTCTCTCTCATTCAAAAGCTCGAAATGGTTCGGCAACTCTGTCTCGGCCTGGGCTATGCGCACCAGAAGGGCGTCGTCCATCGCGACGTCAAGCCCGCCAACATGATGGTGCTGCCCGACGGAACCATCAAGATAGTCGACTTTGGTGTGGCTCGCCTCGAGAACAAGTCCGGCCACACGCAAACCGGAATGGTCATCGGCACCTTCCATTACATCGCGCCGGAACGGCTTTTGGGCAAAGTCGCTGACGGCCGATCAGACATCTGGTCTGGAGCTTGCATTCTCTACCTTTTGCTCACGGGCCGCCTTCCATTTCCCGGCGACGATCCCGCTACTCTGCACCGGGTCATTCGCGAACCGCATGAGCCTCTCTCCTCGTTGCTCACCAGCTACCCGTATGGCCTTGACCATGTGATCGACCATGGATTGGCAAAAGATCCGGAAGATCGGTACGAGACAGCCGAAGACATGGCTGCCGATATCGATGCGATCAACGATACACTGAAACGTGAGCACGTAGCTGAAGTCTTGGGAACATTGCGCCCTCTCATTGAACAGGAGCAGTGGACCAGCGTAAGGCCGGTGTTGCTCGACCTGCAAAAACTCAATCCGCAGCATACCGAGGTCAAGCGCCTGCTTCGCGAAGTTCAGGACAAAGTATCTCGTCAACAAAAATCAGTTCAATTCCGGCAACTTTTGTCTGATGGCGACGAGGCGGTCCTCGCGCAGAAGTATGCTGAAGCGCTTGAAATGTACACCCTGGCTGCCGCGCTCGATCGAACCCATTCCGAGTTGAACGAAAAGATCGAAAACGCGCGCAGATTGAAAGAGAAAGCCGATAAAGTTGCCGCTCTCCTTGAACAATCGCGCGAAGCACGCAAGCGCAGCGATTTCGGCGCCGCCGGCCAACTCATCGAGCAAGCGCTTCAACTCGACGAACGGAACACGGATCTTCGCAATGAACGCGCACGAATTGTCCAGGAGTCTGAACGGGCGTCCAAGGATCGCTCGCGTCGGCAATTCAGCGATACTGCAAAAGATCAACTCAACGCCCGGCAGTTCACTGAAGCGATAAAGAATTTGCGCGCCGCGCTGGAGATTGATCCCACAGACGCGGAGACACAGCAGCTGTACCAGGACGCAGTTGAGCGCCAGGAAGAGCAGAGACGCCGCAAGATTATCGAGCAGATTGTTGCTGAGATCTCCGAGTGCATTGCGTCGGAAGAATTTGATCGCGCACTAACCCTCATCCAGCGCGCCCAGGAGCGCCTCCCTGGCGAAGCGGTGCTGCTTCAGTTGAGAGCCGATGCTGAAGCAAAAAAGCGCGAACAAGCGGCTAAGAAACTGGTCGAAAAGACGTCTTTGCATGTCTACAACGTTTTTCTAACCAGCCCGCAGGAAGCCCTTACCGCCGTTCACCAGGCTCTCGAACAGATTCCGGGTGAGCCGCGGTTGATGGCTCTGGAAGAGAAAGTTGTCGAGCAGCTCAAGAAGACGAACGCCGGTGAGTTGAAGCTCCAATACCTGAAGCGGGCCCAGGCTTCGATCGATGCAAAGCAATTTGCCGAAGCAACTCAGATTCTGGAAGCCGCAGCCATTGAATGCGGGGAAAGCCCTGAAATTACATCGTTGCTCACTTACGCACAGGAGCGAAAGCGAAGCGTCGAACTTGCCCAGAAAGCAGCCAATGCAACTCGGGAAGCCCAGGCGCACATTGCATCGGGTGATTTTGAAGCAGCAATTGCAGTTCTGCAACCAGTCGCTCGTGAAACCAACGATGCCTCTGTCGAGCAAATGCTCCGGCAGGCAACCAATACCCAGGCCGAGTTGGTGCGGCGCGTTGATGCCGTTGTGACTCGCGTAACCGCACTCAGCGAACAGGACATCGAAAAGGCGTCAGAATTCCTCACAGCCCAGCCTGCAGATATCCAGCGACAACCCCGCGTGCGTGAGCTAAGTGTCAAGATTAATTCCGCCAAAGAGCGGGAGAGGGCCATCTCGCAAGCGATACAGAATTCCGACACCGCGCTCGAGAAGCGTGACCTGCGCAATGGCCTTGTTGAGCTCGAGTCCGGTCAAGCCACCTACCCCGACTCGACGCGGCTCTCCTCGGCGATCGCCGAACACAAGACCAGGCGCGCTCAGATTGCCAATCAACTGCTGACCGCGGCAATTGAATCGGCAACCCAGGCCATTCAGGCAAATGACAGGCCGCGCGCCGCCGAATCACTGAATGCTGTTGCAGATGCCGTCGAGTTTGCGGACTCTGGATTACAAGCAAACGTGAAGCGCCTTGCTAAAGAGGCAGGCGCGCCGCCCCTTCAAAAGCGCGTAGCAGTCCAGCCGGCTCCAGCAGTGCAGCCGGCGGCAGTCGCGGTAATTCATAAAGCAAAATCTGGTTTTCCGATTGGACTGTTGCTGGGCGGCCTTGCAGTCGTCTTGTTAGCGGCTGCTGGTGGCGCTGCCTATTGGTTCCTTCGTCCCGCCCCTGTCATTCCACTGGGCGCCCTCGAACTCAACGCCACGCCTTTTGCTGAGATCGTGAGCATTACGTCCGATAAAGGCAAAGTCGTCGCACTCCCGGCCGGTGATCATTGGACTCCATACCGTCTCGATGACGTTCCGGTGGGTAGATACACGGTTGCCTTCAAGGGACCCGATGGAAATACCCAGCAGCAACAATGCGACGCGACTCAGACTGCGCAGATGTGCACCATCGAAATGAAACCGATCGACGACAGTACGATCGATCAGATCGTCGGAGGGCCACAATGAGCATGAAACGATTCATTCCCATTCTCTGCCTTTCGCTTTTCGCTGCTATGACCCCGGCACAGAATTCGCCTGAACGGCCCCAACAAGGGGCAAAGGACCTTGTTGACAAAGCGAAAACTGAGGACAACGACAGGGTCAGGCAGGTGCAGGACTACTGCGACGCAGCCGATATGGAGCCGAAGAACAAGAAGTATGTCGACACATGCAACAGCTACAGGGCAGGCCTCAACAATGACGACACGGCTAACCTTGCAATTGCCATTCAAGCGTACAAGAACCATGACCTCGACAAAGCAGAAGCCCAGGCCAAGCTCGTCACGACGTATGATCAGAAGCTTTCCGGTCAGGCCCGGTTTCTGCTTGATCGAATCAGGAACGAGAAACTTCTCAATCAGATAAAGGCAGCCTGGGATAAGGGTGACTTCAACTCTGTTTTATCGCTCACGCAAAGCATGACCAACCCTGATCTCAAGGCAGCCGCGAATGTGTACGTCAACGACGTCAATCAATACAACGGATATATCAATGAGGCAAAGGGCATTCAAGGCAGCAATCTCCAGGAGGCAATTCGGCAGCTCAGCTTGGCACAGAACCTCAATCCGAATGGCCCCGGAAATCCCGCCGGAATGATTGCTTCACTGCAAAAACCAACCCAGGTAAAAGCTGCCCCGCCAGCGACAGCCCCTGCTCCCAAGCCCGCGATGGATTCGGCAGCGGAGATTGCCAAAAAGGTCAACAAATTGATGGCCGATGCGCACGATGCTGAGAAGCAGGGTAAGTTGCCCGATGCGCTCAATGATTACCAACTGGTTCTGAAGCTTCAGCCAGCAAATGATGAAGCCCAGAGTAGCGCGAATAAGATTGAGCAGCAAATCAAGAGTGATCCCGCAGCGGCACGCAACGAACTCGTTTCAGCAATCCGCTATTTTTACCATTCTCAGCTCGACGACGCGCGAAGAGCATTGCTGGATTATCTGGAGTCTCCGCAAACCGCCCAGAACCCAGGCGCGGCGGATTTCTATCTCGGAGCGACCCTGATCGAACGATCGATATTGGTCACACCGCGAGCGCAATGGCAGGGGCCTTCGCCGGAAGCACTGTCCGCCTTTAAAGAGGCCCGTAAAGCCAATTACAACCCCGTGCGTGCGTATATCTCGCCTTCGCTGTTGAAGGTCTGGGACTCGACAACTCCTTAGGCTGAAATCCTATTTGCACGGCATGATCACCTGCCCGCGCCGTTCTATTTCTTCGGTCAAGCTGCCGAGTTTACACTGTCATCACTCAAAGTCCTGCGACCGGTGACATTGCTCCGCTGGCGGCAATTCCACCCATCACCCCGCCCAATCCGCCCGCGCCGGGCGATGGTGTGCCAACCTCACCAATGATGCAGGTAAACGAACCCAGGACGATCACTCCGCCATGCACGGTAGGATCCCCGAGCCTGGCCGCAGGCAGGAAATTGATCATCACCCCCGTCGATCCCATGATGATCATGTCCGGCGGCCCAACACAGGTGGCCATGCTGGTCACAGTAGCTGCAGGCAGAAAGTCGATGAGCACAGTGGGAGCGCCCGGTGGAAGGATCGGCCCGCCCACATGAGGCACAAGGACGGTCACCATCGGGCAAACGTGCATATCGGTTACTCGTGCTGCTGGCGGCATCAGTCGCTCTGCTCCATCCGCATCATCTCGATCGATTCTCTTTGCGAGCCTGCCAGGTCATTCAGTACCAATTCGCAAGCCCTTTACAAAAGCCTCGTAGTCCGGTCGCACTCCCCTCAGTTGCAGTTCTAAGGTCGTCAATGTAATAATCCCCACCCAATCCGCAAGTCGCACGTACGTCTGTGCATGCAACATGATTCCCGCAGATGCTACGTTGTGACGAACAAACAGCAAGTGGGATTCTTCAGCACCAGGAAACGGAGAAGCTTGCGGTCCGGCAAAGTTCACATCTTGCAAGTGTCCACCAATGAGTTTCTTCTGTTTTTCGATGTACTCCAAAAGGCCGCTGTCTGCGCTGAGCTTGTCCTGTCCCACCCCTACGCTCGCAGTCACTGCACCCAGCCCCATCGGCATCTGCCTGATCCCGAAATCCGCCACATAAATCCAGCCCGAAGGAATCGCAGTAACGCTCCATCGACCAACCGCTGGGAAAGCCGCAGCGTTGCCGGGTTGTGCCAATGATTCTGTCAACCGTCACCAGCCATTTCCCGGATGAACTTCTCAACCTTGCTTCAACCCAGGGGATTCAATTCCCTACCCTAAAGTTTTGTGCCCTTGGTGCCATCGTCTGCCTTGTCTGGAGCGGTTGGGGTCGCTGGACTCGGTGTCGAGCCTGCGCTGCCGGAACCAGCTGCTCCGCCACTATTAATCAGCACCATCGTCCCCGAGATCGCAACCCCGGAAGGTCCGATGGTGATAAACCCCCCGGATCCGACCAGGCTCAGCTCCATACCGGCTTGAATCACCACATTCATACCCGCGTTGATATACACCGTGTTGTTGGCGCTCAAGGAATAAGCCGAACCCACTTGTATGCTTTGGTTGGAGCCGACATTCAGCGAATGATTGCTTCCCACCTGCTCGGTCAGATTCGATCCAATGCCGAGATCCGAATTTGAATCGATCTTCTCCACCGAACTGCCCTTGATTTCCCGGTTGTAGTCTCCACCTATCTGCTCCAGTTGGTTGCCGGTAACGATGAGTGAGTCTTTCCCCCCCACAGAGATGCGCCGATCGTTCTCGATCGATTGATCCATGTCCTTCTCGGCATGCAGATAAAGCTGTTCGCTTCCCTTCTTATCCTCAAACCGAAGCTCGTTGGCATTTGGCGCCGAGCCGCCTATGCTGCTCCGCGTCAGCACTCCGGAACGCGTCTTGTTGTCTGGCAATTCGTATGGAGGAGAATTTACTCCGTTGTAAAGCGAACCTGTTATCACCGGATTATCAGGGTCGCCGTTGAGGAACTGAATGACCACCTCGTCTTTGATTCGCGGCCAAAAATGAGCGCCCCACCCGTTGCCGGCCCAACTTTGTGCAACGCGAATCCAGATACTGTCCGCGGTCGATCCCCGTGCGTTCTTCTTATCCCAGAAAAACTGGACCTTGACGCGGCCGTACTTGTCTATGGTAATTTCCTCTCCGTCTTCCCCAACAACGAGTGCCGTTTGCGGTCCATAGATCTTGGGCTTCAGCAGCGTCAGCGCGGGCTTAAAGACAATGTCCGAGGACACCGCTGTAAAACGATTTGAGTATTCGCGTCCGAGACCAGAAGTTGTTGCTCGATACGACGGAACCTGATCGGCGTGCAGAGTGATTGCAGTCAGAAGATACTTCCGGTTCCACGCTGCTCGTGGATTGTCCTTCAGGCTAAACGTGTAACCTGCACATAACGACCGCGCATTTGAGCTACCCCGGTACACCTCCGCCGTCGCGTCGGAAGATAGCTCTCGCGTCTCGATAAACAACGTTTCGAGATCCGTTGATGTCTGCGTAACATCATTCGCATACCCCTCGGCACCCGCCGGATACAGATACTGGTCAAATGCGTTCTTTCCAAATGGACTGGTGCTGCTCTTGTCTGGCGCATCGACCCGCGCAAAGTCGATGAAGTTATATTCTGACGTCGAGTGCTTCCCTGAGACCATGGTCGACGTTGCCGTAAACTCTTCGACGCTCGCTCCGTATGCGCCTTCCGCACCTCGTTCATTCAAGGCATAGGGTACTGTAGCAGACAGTGGGCAATCCTGATAGGCATTCCGCGAATCGCCCAAGGCGATCTTGTTGTCCTGATCTGAGTGCTCAAACCAATAGAAAATGCCGCTTTCCTCCAATATGCGCGCGACAAAATGAAAATCAGACTCAGAATACTGGGTGCAGTAATCAAGCGGCTTGTAGGAACCGCTGGTTTGGTCCGAAATTGACAATCCGTATTCACCGATCACTGTCTTGGCAATGTCGAGAACTGTCTTGCTCTGAAAAACACGGCAATTGGCGCTCAGTGTCAGCTGCCACATGGATGGAACGATGCGAGCCCTGTAGACGTCGAACTCCGGATCTCCGGCGCACTGCTCAAACGAAGCAACAATGCCGCTGATCCATCGCGATCCCTGCACATCGTTCAGAGCGATTGCCACTGACACTTTTGAACCAATAATCGCCTTGGGGTCGATCGTGGTATCGACGGTTGCCAACAATTCAACATGGTATTCAAACAAGCGCGAGATTCCTTCCGCGCCATCCAGCGACTCAATCAGCAGTGCGTCCTTGCCTAATGGGCTTGAAAACTGCATCAACCGGTCTGTTTGCTTCGGGCTTGGCATGCCGACTCCGCCTGTCTCTCTCGCTTCTGTCCAGAACTTTCCATTCCCCTGCTGCCGAAAAACGTTGCCCGCGCTATGAACTCATATCCCACGTATAGGTCAGAGCGCCGTCCTTCACTGAAATGGTCACGCGATCTGCTTTCTCTCCTCCGGCAAGCTGGGTCAGAATCTGTCGCGATAGCTCCGGCAGCATCGTATTGGACAATATGTTGTCCACATTTCTGGCTCCGCTTTCAACCTCAGTACAACGACCAGCAATCTCATTCAACAAAACGGCGTCGTACACAAGTCGGACTTTGTGCGTTTCCAACAAACGCTTCTGAATCTTGCCGAGCTTCAACCGGATGATCTGCTTGAGTGCCTCATCTCGCACCGGGAAGTAGGGTATGATCAGCAGCCTGCCCAGGAAGGCCGGCTTGAATATCTTGTTCAATTCCGGCTTCAGCGCAGTCAACATGCCTGCACTGTCCGGCATTGTTTCGGGGTCTGCGCAGAGTTTCATCAACGTGTCGGTTGCCGCATTGCTCGTCAGAAGAATGATCGTGTTCCTGAAGTCAATCTCCCTGCCTTCTCCATCCTCCATCCTGCCCTTGTCAAACACCTGGAAGAAAAGTTCCAGCACGTCGGGATGCGCTTTCTCGACTTCATCCAGCAGGACAACCGAATAGGGCCTGCGCCGCACGGCCTCGGTCAACACACCGCCTTCACCATAGCCTACATATCCCGGGGGTGATCCCTTCAGAGTTGAGACAGTATGAGACTCCTGGAATTCAGACATGTTGATGGTGATCATGTTTCGTTCGCCACCGTATAACACATCGGCAAGTGCAATGGCAGTCTCGGTCTTGCCAACTCCGCTGGGGCCGACCAGTAGAAATACTCCAACCGGCTTCACTGGATCGTCCATGTTGGCACGCGAAGTCAGGATGCGCTGCGCGATCGCGGACAGTGCATGGTCCTGCCCAATCACACGCTTCTTCAAGTGATCATCGAGCGTAAGCACGGTCTCAATCTCATTGCGCACCATCTTGCCGAGCGGGATTCCCGTCCATGCTGAAATCACCTCGCCCACAATCTGTGCGTCTACTGAGACCCGCATCATCCCTCGCTCACCCTGTAGCTTTTCAAGCTCTGCCTCAACCTTTTTGAGTTCGGCCTGTACTTCGACCTCCTTGCCTTCTTCCTCAGCGCCCTTCTTCTCAGCGGACTCGAGGCTCTCCTGCAGTTTGCGGATCTTCTCGATGAGCCCTTTTTCTTTTTCCCATTGCTCTTTGAGAACCGCCTCCTCTTCCTTCGCTGCGGCTATCTGACTTTCGATCAGTTCCAGCTTCTCTGCGTGGTCCGCGCCGATCTTTGTCTCCCGCCCAAGCACCCGTTTTTGCACTTCAAGTGCGTCCAGTTGCCGCTGAATATCCTCGAGCCTTGGAGGTGTTGAGTTCTGCCCCAACGATAGCCGCGCACAGGCCGTATCAAGAACGGATACCGCCTTGTCCGGTAATTGCCTGCCCGCAATATAGCGGTGCGACAGTCGAACCGTTGCTGTAACGGCTTCGTCCAGAATGCGCAGGTTGTGATGCTTTTCGAGCGATCCCACAATGCCCCGCAGCATTGTGCAGGCCACATCCTCCGTCGGCTCCTCAACCTTGACAACTTGGAACCTTCTTGCAAGCGCAGGATCTTTTTCGAAGTATTTTTTGTATTCCGACCAAGTGGTCGCTGCGATGGTGCGCAGTTCCCCGCGCGCGAGTGCGGGCTTAAGCAGATTGGCGGCGTCGTTCTGTCCGGCCTGTCCGCCGGCCCCGATCATCGTATGAGCTTCGTCAATAAAGAGAATGATCTTCTCGGTCGAGGATTTCACTTCCTTGATCAATCCCTTAAGCCGATTCTCAAACTCTCCCTTCACCCCGGCTCCCGCTTGAAGCAGCGCCAGGTCAAGGCTGTGTATATGAATCCCCTGCAATGCCGGCGGTACGTCGCCGCTCACAACGCGGTTCGCAAAGCCCTCTACCACTGCCGTCTTTCCAACGCCCGCCTCACCCGTCAGAATTGGATTGTTCTGCCGCCGCCTCATGAGAATGTCTATCATCTGGCGCACTTCCTGGTCGCGCCCCAGAACCGGGTCAATCTTCCCCGCCTTCGCATTCGCGGTGAGGTTCACGGTGTACTGATCAAGGTGCGGAGTCTTCCCTTTCGAGGCTGAAGGAGCAGTATCCTCTCCGACGTCACCCTCGTCGGTCGCAGCACCCCCTTCAGCCAGCCTCGTGTGCGCTTCCTTTGAAGTGGCCACAATCTCGTAGAAGCTGCTCCGCAGTCCATCTACGGGGATCACCTGCAGTTCCCTGCTGATGTCCTTCACCATCCGGGCCAGCTCATCGTGCCCTAACAAGGCAAGCAGCGTAAAACCCGTGCGAATATTCCCAGCATTAAAGTCGATGCTCGCGACAGTCCACGCCTCTGAAAGCATCTTCACTACGGCGGGGCTGAAGGCCGGCGAGCGTGCATTGCCGCTCTTCAGATTGTCCAGACTCCGTTCCAGCTCTTTCGTCAATCTCGAACGATCAACGCCAAAATGCTTCAGGATAGCAGCGACGTCGTTGTCGGTGCTGTCCAATGCTTTCAACAAATAATGCTCAATCTCAATGTCGTAGTGGGTCCGCGAAACGCACAAGCCGGCCGCCGCCTCAAGCGCGCGCCGTGTCGTGTCGTTCAACTTCTCAATGAGTGCTTTCAGGTTTGTACTCATAACCTTCATTCTCCTCGTCGTTGCGGATCCCTCATTGCACCAGGTAAGTCGCATCCGCGGGATCCCGCCCCAGCGGCTTCGTTTTTAACCAGCTCACCAGCCCTAATTGTGGACGCATGGCCCCGCCAGCTCCTAACTCACATGCAGGCGCATCTTCCCGTGCCAGCACAAGTTGAACCTCTGTCTCATAACTTCCATTCGAGTAAAACTTCAACCAGGCCACGAGCTCGTGATAGGCCTCCTGCTCCGGCAGAAACTTCAGGTATTGCTCAAATCGCATCGGGCCGAGTGATATCCGAATGCGCCCGTGATGGTCCCACACCTCATCCCCAGCCACAACTCCGACACCGAGCCGTTCATTCGCTCCACCAAGGCCGCTAAAGCAGGTTTGATTCTCCGCGCTCAACTTGCGCCAGGCACCCGCAAATTGGTGAACCTGGACACCCACGCCAAAGTAGTCCTCAAGAATCTGTTGCAGTGAGGCTGCCGACCGCACGTGGCGCGCCAGAAGAGCTGCATAATTCAAGTAGGCTGCGTCGGGAACTCCGCCTCGGTTGCGCAATCCTTCGGTACCAAGTCCCAACAAGTCCAATATGCGCGTGGAAAGCCGGTCCTGCCTGGTTCTTTCGTACTCAATAAAAAAGCGGTACTTCTCCCAGCCTCTGTAAAAGAAAGAAATCATGCGATGGTTGAAGATATTCAAGAAATCTTCCATCGCGTAATCTTTCTCCCGAGCTCGCTCAATCAAGAACTCGGTATAGGGAGCAGGCATCACGGAGATTGCGGCACATAGCCCCATAAACTCCACGGTCATGCTCACCTGACCGTTTTCCAGGCGCTTCAGTTCGTGAAGTTCGCTGGGCGGGAATCCGAGCGATGTCCTCGATGAAAAGCGAATCGTCTCACCCTGGGGTGTAACGAAATAGCCAACTGGCTTTAGATCGCGCTCCATCCTCTGCAGCATGCGCACAGCCTGAAAGAAGTGCACTCGAAATGGCTCTTCGTCCAGCATCTTGCGAAGATTCTCAAACTCGAGTCCTTCTTTGATGATGCTCGTCTGCCCAGTTAAAGCAATGCTTGGGTCCCAGCTCTCGGCGGCCATTTTCCCAGCGCCTCCTTTCGTAGATTGCTTCGAGCAGTGAGCTGCGAGAAGCTGTTCATCGATGCATAGCTGGCGAGAAATCGGTCGAGTATTGCAGCGAACAGATACAAGCCGCTGCCCGCAAACTGCTGCTCGTCAAACTCCATCTCCACCTGCGTTCCCCTCGCGGGAATCAGTCCGTAGGCCGAGTCCACCAATGCAAAGTTAGGGGAAGAGTTCATCCGCAGAATCGATCCAACCTGGTTTTCGCTCGCCGTTGAATCCGTCATGTTATGCAGGCGAAGGATCTCCTGCATCGCAGCGCGGCCCTCCTCGTTGAGCGAAAGATAGTTCAAGGAGAGCAGCGAAATCAGTCGCCAGAAATACCCTTGCCCTCCTGGTGGATTCACGCTTGCCGTTGGACGCCGAAGCGCCGTAACCGTTTTTACTGCGGCAAAGCCCGGCGCTTCAAAGTCTCCGGCTTCGCTCCCGAATTGCAAGCGGGACGGCAGGTCGAAGTTGCTGCAAAGAGCCCGCACCATCAACACGTCTGCTTCGGGATCTTTGAAATTACCGGTCAGGTCAACCGCGGAAATAGTCATCGTCGAGGGCTCGCGTTCGCCAAACTCATTCAGGTGGCGAGTCGCAACCCAGAACGCAAGATCTTCGCGGTCACGCGTCTGATGCCGGTACGCATGCATCGGCTCCAGCACTACGGATTGGCGCAATCTTGGGTTTGTCGCAACTACCTCTTCAATACTGAAAATCTCCATCACCGGCGAATGGCGATGATCCGGAACGATCGTGTAGTGGTCCCGAGTCTGGTTCAAAAGAATCGGTTCTGACATCTGCGGGAACAGATTGATCGCCGGCGAGCATCCCAGCTTGAATGTCCGCTCGTTTACCCCAAGCTCCAAAACCTGCTGCCGTTCCGCCCGTTCAAAACTCGAAAACAGGAATACGATCTCGGCTTCCTCGCCAAAGCCAGCCTCCGCCAACGGTTCAAGCCCTTCAAGATCGAAAAACAAAAACTTCTCTGGAAGCGCAAAATACTCCTGAAGAAGCCGATGACCATCCATTGACCGGCGCACGAACGGCAGCAGGCTCTCATCGGCATCGAACCCGGCCATGCGAAGCCGCTCAGGCTCGAGCGCAATCAGCCGCTTTTCATCATTTGGATCACGAAGCTGAATCTCGATACATTTCTCTGAGAAAAGCTCATAGAGCGAATACACCACGCTTGCATCTCCGGCCAGATGAAAGCGCAGCCTGGAAAGCGGGAGCCCTGCGAAGACAACATCCTTCTGGCACCGCAGCCGCAAACGGGCTGCCGCTGCAGCCTGCACTCCGCCAGTGCCCCGCGGTGGCCGCTGCATCCGCTCCGGTTGCCGCCACTCCGCAGCCACAACCGAAAATGGCCAAAGATCGACGTCATACGCAGTTTGAAAGCGGCAGGGCAACCCATCCACTGTCACCTTGGAAACAAGCTGTGTCCCTCGCGGGATCCGCATCCCTGCTGTCTTCTTTCCCTGCGCAGGATCTGGCTGGCATTCCACAATCGTCATCGAGGGCGTTGGACGAAGATACCCAGGGTGAATCACCCTGGTCAGCGATTCGCAAATCTCGGGAAAATCGTCATCAATTCTGCGATGAATTCTGGCGGCAAGAAAAGCGAATCCCTCCAGCAGTCGATTCACATGCGGGTCATCGCAGCGATCCGGGTCGAGTAAAAGCCTTCCCGCTACCTTGGGATACTTGCGCGCAAATTCTCCACCCATCTGGTGCAGATAGGTCAATTCGCGCTCATAGTACTCGAGCATTTCCTCGCGCATCGCTTACTTCACCTCGTACTCGCCGCTGATAAGTTCCAGTACTGTATCGAATTTAATTTCTTCGTTCATGTTCTCGTACGTAATCTGGCCCTCTATGTGAAACCGCAAACTGCGGCTCAAAGCGTCGGAACAGGTCAAATAAACACGCGGCTGATTGATTCGCGGTTCATAATGCCTGATGCATTTCTCCAGTGCCGCACTCAGCGCATTCTGTTCCTTTCCCGCGGAGCCATCGAAGCTGTGAATGTCCGGAAATCCATAATTCAGGATTGAAGCGGCCGTTGCGGGAAAAGATTCGAGCTCCGGCATCACCGGCTTCCGCGTATTCAACAGCCACTCCAGGTCCCTTTTCATCGAATCCCGATACATGCTGATTGAGGAAGCACGTGTCTCCGGCCACTGCTCGACATTCGATAGCCGATCGATCAGGGATTGCGTAACAAGAATTTCGGACTTTGCCCTGGCCAACTTATCCTCCCGAAATTACTGCAACCGCGCTATTGGAGAACGGTTGAATCCAGCCATTGTTGTGTCTCAGGGTTTGCTGCCCCGGTATCGTCTTCAAGGGTCCAATGACGCAACTCAGGCCGAACGACAAGAAGACTTCTCACCGTTCCCACCACAGCATCCGAGATCGCAGTCGCACCGGTCTCTTGGCCGGCACGCCAGATGTATCGGTGCAAATCCAGCCAGCTCCTGGCACACTCGCTGGCCAGTATCGGCAAAGCTTCACGCAGCAATTGATGCCAGTCGCCCCTATTGGCCAGCGCCCGAAGCGACTGCCTGACTTCTGCGCTCGGCCCCACGGCAAAACCCGGCGCGGGCGATTCTCCCTGCATTCGAGTTTCGCCCAGCCGCAATCCCGAGCAGACAAGATACGGAATTGGCGAATTCGGATCCTGTTGAAAGAGAAACTCCGCGCTCTCCACAACTAGCCCGTAGGCGTCGGCCACACCGCTTAATTGTCCGGCAGTCGCGCCTCTGCGTCGAATCGATTGGCTCGATGGCTGGCCACTCGCATCCAGCACCGCACCGTCTGCACCGGCCTCCTGACCTTCTCCCTCCGCGGCGGTTGCCTCCGAAACTGGCACGGGATCCGGTTCCGTCTTGCGCCGCTCGTTCAGCAGCGATTCAACCACTCGATGAACTTCTCCAAGCCCCTCCATCATCTTGGACAGGTTTGGAGAGTTTTCCCCGTATTTCTCCCGCTGGAATTCGTCCAGCCGCTCCGCTGCCTCGAGCGCTTCCGCGAAGGCAGCGTCCGCCGAGGAGTAGAGACTCTTCGGACTCGCTGCAAATGCAGTGTCGAAATCCTCGGCAGTCAGTTTGTCGTGGGCTATCGCGTCCTGCCGCGCTTCCATCTTCGCGTCATTAGTCGCGTCTTTTTCATGGCCAACGACGCGAGATTGCAGATAGTCTTCAAAACTCAGGCCGCTCTTTGTCAGCGGCAATTTGCGTACGGCAGCGGCGATCAGAGCGGCCCCTGCCTCCACCGTAATCATGCGCAGTTCTAAGTCATCACCCTCTTCGATAACGGGATAGAACGTGGGCCAGAAAGTCTCCTGGATCGACTGAAACAACTCGATCCCCGGGGTCAATACCGAAAGACCGTCAACTCTTAAATGCGATTCAACCAGCCAGCCAACCAGGCGAAGGTCCTTGCTCCTCTTGGCCAGCGCTTCGCCCGCCAGCTTGATCACCGCTCGATGATCGGCTTTTTTCTTCTGCGAACGTTCCCAATCGCCCTCAGGCAGGTCCTCTTCGTCTTCCTTGCGCGCTTCCTTGATTTGAGAAAAGACCTTGTCATAGTAAAGGTCCTCGCCCGATGGATTCTGTCCTGCAATCGGCGTAAGCAGATCCTCACGCAGAGGCATCTTGAGACTCCTTCTCCGGAGCAGACCACGTCACGTTGCGAATATCAAGAAGCGGAATCTCGACCCCGTCGACAACCATCATCTTGGCGCCGTACGGGATTTCCCCGAACTCGTCGTTCGCTTCCCATGCCGACTCTCGACCAAGCCGCACGGTCTCGTCCTGATGGTGAAACGAAAGCGGACTTAGCACTGGAAGAAGAACCTCGCCAAGCTCCTGGAGGCGAAAGTCAGCACTGGTGTCGACGCGAGCCCGCGCCCACACCAGGTCGCGCAGGTTCGTCGGAGGCTCAATTTCGAGTCTGCGGAGATAATGGATGGGAATCCACGTGTAACTGCCAGCCAGGAACACTTCAAGATTGGCGCCGATGCGTGGATCAGCGTCACGGAACTCGCTAAACGCGGTTCCGTTCAACTCTCCGCCATGCACAGCCTCGTCCTTTGAGGGGGGCATTTCATGGTTGGCAAACATAGCTTGCCTGGTGCGCTCAGCATGCAGCGCACTTCTATACAGCAGAAGCCCCATCGCTGACCCAGGATTTGCTCCCGCCAAAACGTCCAACTGCTTCTCTGCCCGGTCAAACTCGCCGGCAAACAGTAGAAGCTCGAACAGGAACGTACGGCGCTTGGCGTCGAGTGGGTTTGCCCTCAACTCCTCGCCAAGCGCCGCGATGGCCTCCCGCAGCTTTCCTTCGCGGTAAAGCGCAAGTGGTGTCATTGTATGCTAGGTGACCTGGTTCCCCTTCACGTTGTAGGTCACCGATCCCGTGGTAGTCACGATTCCCTGTTCGTTCTGCGTGCTGTACTCGATCTTGATTTCGTTGTAGCTGAATGAAACGCTCTCTGTCGGAATCTCGCTCGACGCCGACAATTGTTGCGACGTCACAAACAGCTCTTTGAAGTCGACTTTGAGGAACGGCTTGCCGCCGGCACCCGACTTCACCGCCTCGAGATTCCCCGTCTTAACGTGTGTGCCGGCCCCGATCGACTTGAACAGCGGTGTGCTCGCTTTGTCGAGGTGCTTCATGATGCTGAAGTCGGAAAGATCGACTTTGCCGGCTCCCGAGCCGCCCGTCCCAGCAACTGACGTTACCTGACTCGCACCCCAGCTGAAAGACATAATCTGAATCCAACCCGTGTGGTTTTTGTCCGCCGACTCGCCTTGAATGCCGTCGAGCTTCAAGAAATAATCAACTGCCATGTGACATTCCTTTCGTGTTTGACCTTGCATGAAGGCCGGTTGGGGATTCCGGGTTCAGAGAGCAGAGCAACGAAATCTACTTGCCCGCAGGCTGCGGCAGATCCGCTACAAGTCTCAAGGAAACTGTCAGTTCATCCAGTTGGAAGTGAGGCCGCAAGAATGCCACGGCGCGCAACGCTCCAGGCTTGCCGGCAACTTCTACAACCTCAATGCGAGCTTCGCGAAGCGGTCTCTCTGATTTTGCCGCTGGCGAGGCATTATCGTCAGCAATCACATAGTTGGCGATCCACTGATTCAGGAAGAGCTCAGCCTGTGATCGGCTCATCGTGCTGCCCAACTTATCCCGCATCATGGCTTTCAGGTAGTGCGCAAAACGCGCCATAGCCAACATATACGGGAGCTGAGCAGAAAGCCTCGCATTGGCATTCGCCTCGGCCTTGTCATAGAGCTTCGGCTTGTTGCACGTCTGCACGCTGAAAAAGGCGGCATAGTCTGTGCCTTTGCAATGCACCAGCGGCACAAAGCCCTGGTCGGCAAGTTCCTTCTCACGACGATCGGTAATGCCAACTTCCGTCGGACATTTCAGTGCCACGTCGCCTTCATCGGTGCGGAAGTTGTGGGTGGCCAGTGCTTCCACCAGGCCCCCGTTCTCAACGCCGCGAATCGACGCGCACCAGCCGAACCGCGCAAATGAATTGGTCAATCGCCCAGCCAGGGAATACGCGGCGTTGCCCCAGAGATACTTTGAGTGATCCCTGCCGTCGACTCCTTCTTCAAAGGCGAACTCGTCAATCTGCCGCGTGTCCTTGCCGTATGGCTCACGCATCAGCACGTGAGGCAGCGTAAGAGCCACGTAGCGGGAGTCATCCGTTGCCCGAAATCCCTTCCACCTGGCATATTCGGTGCTGTCGAAAACCTTACCCACGTCGCGAATTCCCGTCATTTGGCCAAACTCGCTCAGGTTGATCATCTCCGGCGACGCCGCGGAAAGGAATGGCGCATGAGCCGCCGAAGCTACCTGGGAAACCTTCTCCAGTAGCTCGATGTCTTCTCCGCTGCGCCCGAATTCATAGTCGCCCACAAGCGCCGCGAAAGGAGCGCCGCCGAACACGCCGAATTCCTCTTCATAAACCTTCTTGAACAGAGCGCTCTGATCGAATTCAAGCGCACGCTGCAAATCCCTCAACAAATCTTTCTTCGAGGCATTCAGCAGCTTGATTTTGAGCATCTCGCTCGTTTCGCTGTTGATCACCAGATGCCTGATCCCAGTCCAGGTGGCCTCCAGCTTTTGGAACGAAGGGTGATGGATGACCTCGTTAAGCTGCAGCGAGATCAACCGGTCGATATCCGCAATGCGGGCGCCGATCGTCGCCTCTGCATCGCGGGTCAACGTCATGTGCCCTTCAAGGACCTGGTTGATGAACTCCTTAACCATATCCTTGCCGCGTTCCTGGGCAAGGGTGTCCTTGCCAAAACGCCCCTGGGCCACTATCTGGTCCAGCAGGGATACCTCAGTGGTCTGTGTTTCAGCGGACTGCGCCGCGACAGGATTCGCTGGGCTACTCATGCTTGTCTCCTTCCGCCGGTGCACCAATCTCGGAACGCAGTTTGTTCAGTTCTTCCGTCTTTGAGACCGCGTCGAAAAGTGCCTGATCGAGTTTGTCATTGCCCTGCAAGCTTCCACGCAGGTTCGAAAGCCGTGTCCGTAGATCCATCAGCTCCTTGATAGGACCTACTTGCTCGGCCACCTTGGCGGGCGAAAAGTCATCGAAGCTTTCAAAGTGCAGGTTGACGCCGACCTGCCCAGCCTTGGAGCTCAACTTGTTCTCAACTGAGAACTGCAGATGGGGCGCCATTCCCTTCAGCACGCTATCGAAGTTATCGGGGTTAATCTCAACAAACTTGCGATCCTTCAATGCCGCGAGCGGCTGCTCGGGCTGTCCTGTAAGATCGCCTAACACTCCCATCACGAACGGCAATTCCTTCAGCTCGATGGCATTTCCAACTTCCACATCGTAGGTGATTTGCACCCGGGGTGCCCGGACGCGACTCAGCTTCTGCTGCGAACTCTCTCTAGCCATAAACCTCCTGTGAAACGGGGCAATTGACAGTGTCAAAGAAACCACAAAATGTGAGGGCTGTCCAGAGGAATCTTCGACAGCATGATATTAACCCTAAACCTAAGTTTCGAATATAAGCAGCAGAAAAATATTTCTACCCTCACGTTGACAACTGTGCGACGATTATTCGAAGATTCTAGCGCTTTTCACTATGGTTTACAGCTTCCGGTTTGGACACCGTCTTGGCTAAACCGGTAACATCACATCTCAGCCGAGGTTGCTGAGCACATGCGACAGCTTCAACCCGTCATCTGGTCCAAAGGCACCTTCCTTTCGCCTCAGCACCTGCAGGCGCAGGAGCGCTTCGTTGAAGACAGCGCCCGGTTCTACCTGGACTCCCTCAACGCCAGGTCCTGGGGATTTCGCGAGATACAAATCGACACCAAGGCCCTGTCGGAGGGCCGGTTGGCAGTCACTCGCGCCTCGGGCATCTTCCCAGATGCCCTGCCCGTCGACATCCCGGCGTCAGAGTATCCGCCGCCCGCCCGCGTATTGGACGAGTGCTTCCAGGACGGCCGGCAAAGCTGCACCTTTTTCCTTGCGGTTCCCGAATATCTGCAAGGCGGAATGAATGTCTCAGTGGATCGTGGCCGGGTCAGTACCCGCTTCCTTTCTCAACTGCAGATGGTCCGCGATGAGAACACCGGGAGCGGCGAAAAGCCAGTCCAGGTTGCGCGCAAGAACCTTCAGATTCTTGCCGAAGGCGAAAACCGCGAGGGGTCAGTCCTTCTCGGATGCATGCGCATTCTCCGCTCTGAGACCGGCATCTATCAGGTTGACCCCACTTACATTCCCCCGCTCATTGACATCCACGCCCACCCCACCCTGAAGCGCATTCTCAGCAACATGGTTGAGTTACTTGTTGCCCGGAGCAGTCAGCTCTCCGGCACTCGCCGACAGAAGAACCAATCGCTGGCTGATTTTGGCGCTTCCGACGTGGCTAACTTCTGGCTGCTCTATACGATCAACAGCCATCTTCCCGTCCTTCGCCATTTCCTCGAATCCACCAATATTCAGCCCGAGATGCTCTTCAACGAGTTCTCTGATATGGCTGGCGCGTTGACAGCCTTCTCCAGCAAAATCGCCCCAAAGGACCTGCCTGCCTATAACCACGAACAGCTCGGCGCCTGCTTTGGCGAGTTAGATCGCCTCATCCGTATCATGCTTGAAACGGTTGTCCCAAGTAACTTCATCGCGCTCCCGCTCAAGATGGTGAGGGATACTATTTATGCAACATCAATCGACAAGGATGCTTACTTCGAGGGCTCACGCTTCTATCTCGCCATCTCCGCCGATATCCGCGAAGCTGACCTGATCGACCGCACCCCTCAGTTACTTAAGGCATGCTCGGCAACACAACTTGAGACCTTGATCCGCAACGCTTTGCCCGGGTTGCGCCTCCAGCACGTACCTACTCCGCCTCGATCCATCCCGGTTAAGCTGCGCCACCAGTACTTCGCCATCGAGCAGGGTGGCCCTGTTTGGGAATCGGTTCAGCGCGCGCGCAACTTTGCCGTCTATGCGCCGGCAGAACTGCTCAACCCGCAAATGGAACTGATCATCCTGCTTGCACAACCAGTTTGAGTCCGCAAGAGGCTTGTTGGCCGAGTCAGCAAGCCGCATGTTCCTCAAGAGAGGAGAACGTCGCATGTCCGTTCAGGATTACATGCGCCCAATCGATATCACGGAATTTCGCGATGCCGCCAAGGCAAAGCAGTTCAGGGTTTGGATATTGTTTCGTGCCTCAAATCCTGCCGGCAAGCAGTACATCGGCGTCCATGGGTACGTTCCCAAGCGGATCGATTGCAAAGCCAAGACCGCTGACCAGGATGTCACCCTGCCGGGCGGCCTGGTCGTCAATCTAGAAATTGACGGAATGCTCGCCGCCTTTGACGATACAGCGGACATCGTTAAGGAGTGACTCAAATTCAAACCCCTCTGTAACATTCCCAAGCCAGGCCCGTTGCCGCCCTGGTTTCCCAACGGGAAGCAGTACTCAGTTCAGATGGACCCCTCCCACCAGCGGTATGGCTGCGTCCTGCTCAGCGTGTCGAGCAACCGGGCAGCCGCGTCCTACGTGCACTCCGACTACGACCTCTACGGCATTGTTCCCGCGGCCGATCCATCCTCAAACGTTCGCGTAGTCGATCGGGAGGGACGCCATGGCCAGGAGCATACGCGGAGCCGGTTCTTCTTTGATGTACAGCACTACCTAAACCAGCGGATGGGAGTTCCCTTGATCCCTCACGGAGAGCAGGAGACATTCAAAGAAGATTTTGATGACAAGCTGGATGTCTTTTGCCCCGACGATGAAACCATCATCCAAACGTATGGGGCCGACGCAATCCGGCGCTTGTACTCAGTCACGTTCAAAGGACGACAACTTTACGGCAAAAGCGCCACTCCCAAGCCGTTTTTCGGCCAATGGCAGCTCCTCCGTCCAAACGCATAGATCCCAGTTCGGTCGTGCAAAATTCCAATGAGTCTTCAATCACTTGCATTCCGCCTCCGCGGGTTTGAACTCGCCGCTAGTGTTTCATCAAAAAGAGCACTGTCACAATCAGCACGACGAGCAAAACGATCACCACGATCAGCAGCACCGGCACCAACTGTTGCAGCTTTCCGGCGGGAGCCTGGGCAGGCTTCGCCGCGGGCGGCGGTGGTGGGGCCGCTATCGGCGGCGCAGCCGGTACATACATCCCTGGCGTCTGCGGCATTGGTGGAGGCGGGACATACATCGCAGGGGCCTGTGGAACTTGTGGAGGGTAAACAACCGGACGAGGCACCCCCCCCCCGCCTTGCATTCCAACGACTGGTGGAGAAGCCGGAAGCGGATAACTCGGCATCGTCGGAGACGGCGGCGCAGCCGACGCGGCCGGTAACTCTGCAGCCGGAACCTGCCCGCCCCGCATTGCCATCTCCCGGATGCGCGAGGCGTCAAGAATCCGCGTAAACTCACTTGGACCCGCAGCCGGAGTTGGAGCGCTACTGACGCTCACCGCTGGATGCACTTCAGGTGGGGGCGGAAATGACGCTGCCGGTGGCGCAGACTGCGTCGGCATCAGATCCGGTGCCTTGCCCATGGGTGCTGCGGGCTCATTCGCCGCGCCCAAAGCGGCGAATGTCTGCGTCCACACCCCTGGACCCGGACCTTGCGGCGGGGGTGGCGGGGCCTCTTCCCTACGCGGTGGCGGCGCTTTTGAGGGCTCATCAAGCATTTGAATCAGCCGCGTAATGCCAACCCCACCTGCTTGTGGAGGACTTTGGACTAGTGGCGCCTCTGAGAAGGGTTGAGTGGCAAACGGGTCGCTGCCGGTCGCAGCTGGCCGTCCCGTTCCGCCTGTCCCAGGAGTCAGGCCATAATCCAAGCTTCCCGGTGCGGGTTTCGGCTCCTGGTAAGCGGGAGGCGCGACAGGCGTAGTTGGCGGTTCAAGTGAAAGCATCCGGGTAAATGAACCAGCGCTCCCGCGCGAGGAATCTGTTGTCGTCTGTTCGGACGGAACGGGAGCAGCTGGACCTGCCTCTGCGCCGCCAATACTTCCAAATAGCTGCGTAAATGTTCCCGGCTTGCTTTCAACCGGGCCCTGTGCGCTGGCTGCTGCGGGCGCACCCATTCCCGAGCCAAATGTCTGCGAGGCGCCCAACGCGGGATCGTTCATTGACGTTGCCTGCAGGACCTGTGTAAAGCTGCCCGGGGTTGGAGCCGCCGGCGCCTTCTTGGGTTCATTTTGAGTAAACACTGCGGCAGGCTGGCTCACTGTCTTTTGCTGCTCAGCAGTAGTTGTCCCGGGCTCCGCCGCACTCAAAGTTCGCAACAACGAAGTGAATCCCGCATCCGATGCGGGGCGAGCCGTTTCAGGCGCGGGTGCAGCCGTGGCTGCCGGTGCCTGTTTCTCGCTTTCCAAGGTGCGCAACAGCTCTGTGAAGCCTCCACTGCCTTTTCCGCTGGGCGCAGTTGTCGGTGCCTTCTCCGCACTAGCCAACCGAATCCGATCCAGCAATTCTGTCGAACCCACTGCTGGCCCCCCGCCCAGCACTACCTTGTGGACCACCGGCTCCGCCATTGGCTTGGAACCTAATAAAGGCCCTGCGCTTGCACCTTCGTTCGCTCGAATTCCCGGTGCACTTTGATCCGGTTTCGGGCCGGCTGTCAAACCTTGCACTGGCTCCGGTGCCTTCACCGTCTGGAAAACGCCCGTTGCTCCAAACCCCTGCTCTGCGTCTGATTCCTCAGGCCAGGGATTAGCATTTGGTCCAGCGGGTGTCGTCGGCTTGTCCATGCGGATGACCTCCGTACGTTGCGGGTAGCATAAATCATTGCTTGCTCCCGATTTACCTATTTACCCAAAAAGATTTTGAGTATAATCCGTTTGCGCCCTGCCATTTCGGACGAGTGAACCAATAAATGGTCTGCCAATCCCGTCCCCTTTAGGCGGCACGCGCTTTCAGTCGAGTTGTTCGCACTGTCGATGGAATGCGCTGCCCATCGATCCGGAATCGAACCAGATTTCTAACTCACGCCTACGGTGTCCCTATTATGAAGTTCCTGTCGCGGGTCGTCTGGTCTGAAGGGATGCACCTCGGTCCACATCATTTCCAGACTCAGAGTCGGTACTTCGAAGACACTCTCTGGTTCCTTAATTCCAATCTTCGCCAGGAGCCCTGGGGATTCCTTCATTATTCTCTCGACGTTGAAGCCCTTCGTAACGGTCTGGCCATCCTCACGTATGCATCCGGCATCCTGCCAGATGGTCTCATCTTCGATCTGCCCGACTGCGACTCAGCCCCGGAACCGGTCCAGCTCAAGGATCTCTTCTCCTCGACGGACAGCGACATCTTGCTCTACCTGGCCATCCCGCCGCGCATCGACCAGGGACTTGACTGCGACCTTGCAGGCGGCGCCAACACGCGCTACAGCGCCGTCGAACGCAAACTCCGCGACGATTCCGTTGGTCAGGGAGAGTACAACGTATCCTTTGCCCGAAAAAACCTCGTGCTCCTCAGCCAGGCTCAGCTTTCCAACGACATCGTCTCCTTCCCCATCGCCCGCATTGTGCGCGATGGCACAGGAGGATTTACCAGCGACACGGACTTTATTCCACCATGCCTGCGCATCGGCGCGTGCGAGAGCCTGGTCCTTCTCCTCCACCGGTTAGCGCAAGCCATCGAAGAGAAGATTGAATCCACGCGCAACATGAGGCTGAGCTCCGGCCGCTTCGAGCTCGGCACGTCTGCGCTCGACGTGTCCAATTACTGGTTCCTTCACGCTCTCTGCTCGGCGCTTCCAGCGTTGCGCCATCATCTGCAGGACCGTCGAAGTCACCCGGAAGATGTGTACCGCGACCTGGTCCGCCTCGCCGGAGCCCTCAGCACGTTTTCCCTCGAAACGAACCGGAGCGAGATCCCAAAATACGATCATCGCGATCTTGCAATCACCTTCAAAGAACTTGATTCCCTGATCCGCCGCTACCTCGAGATCGTCGCCCCATCCAATACTGTCGCTCTGCAATTCCGCAAGGCTGACAATTACATCTATGCCGCCGAGGTGAAGGACGAGCGTTGCCTGCGCCGTGCCCGTTGGATCTTTGGCGTGCGATCCACGATCACTGACTCGCTCATCCTGCGCCAGACTCCTGCGCTCGTCAAGGTCTGCTCGGCTGAGGGCGTTGCCAAGCTTGTCCAGCGCGCTCTCCCCGGTTTGGAATTGATGCATCTCCCGGTCCCACCCGCCGCGCTTCATGCACAGGCGGATATGCACTACTTCGCCGTCTCCCAAAGCGGTGCTTGCTGGCAGCATATACTGCAGACCAAGCAGGTCGGCGTCTATCTACCCGGCGACCTCGGTGACGCCACCTTTGACATCACCATCATTACGGAGACATCCGCATGACTTCTTCTCCAGCCTCTGCTCCCCAAGAGATGAAAACCAATGATCTGGCTCTGGCCTTTCAGGAGGTATTCACTGTCGTCCTTCGAACACGATTCTTTGTTCAACGCGTTGAAAATGCAGACTCCTTTCGCGCCACTTTGCGTAAGATGATCTCCGCGGCCGTCAAAGATGCCTCTGCCATGGGGTACAGTGATGAGGCTTCCAAAATGGCCATCTACGCCATGATCGGATTCCTCGATGAAAGTGTCCTGAATTCCAAAGACCCCACCTTTGCGGATTGGGCCCGCCGGCCACTCCAGGAAGAGATGTTCGGCGGTCATTTTGCCGGCGAGTATTTCTTTCGTAACGTGACCGATTTGCTCAATCGCCCCGAATCACAAGAGGTCGCCGACGTGCTGGAGTTGCATGCCCTCTGCCTCTTGCTCGGTTACCGCGGCCGCTTCGCCTTCGGCGATGCATCTGAGATTCACTCCATCCTCCATCGCATCCGCGAAAAGATCTCCCGCATCCGTGGCTCATTCAGGCTCTTTCGCCCTTCAGAAACCCCTGCCGCACCGCCGCGACGCAAGGCCGATTCCTGGGTGCGCGTGTTGGCCATCGCTGCAATCCTCCTTGCCGTCTTCACTCTGCTGGCTTACGTCGGCTATGTGCTGATTCTCGGCCAATCGATGCCCACCGCCGCCAGCGTCAACGAGCATTCTCCCACCGTTTTGGCAACAACAGGGCCATCCTCCAAGGCGCCCGGCCTCCAGGAGGTCTCCCTGTGAAACGGATTCTGATTGGGACGCTTATCTTTCTCGTATACCTTGCGCTCGTCATCTGGGGAGGATTCGTCCTCCACTTTGAAGGCACAAAGCTCATCCTGTTTTGCGTGATTCTCGGCCTGCTGGGAGCATTAACCACAGCGTTTGTTGTTTGGTACTTATACAAGATCAGCAAGGGCGCCGCGGATGCGGCAGGCCCGGATACGCCCGACGCCGTCAACCTCAGTACGCTCCTTCGCGATGCGGATGCGAGAATTCGGCAGGCAGGACGAGCCGGCGTCAAGTCCCTGGCCGCCATGCCACTTATCTATGTCATTGGTGATGAGAATTCCGCCAAAACCCAGACGGTCCTTCAGTCCGGCCTTGATCCTGAGCTACTTGCCGGCAACGTCTTTCGCGATGGAGTGATCGTTCCAACACAGCTTGCCAATCTTTGGCTGGCTGGCAACTACGTTGTGGCAGAGGCTGGAGGCGCACTCCTGCGCCAGCCTGCCCTGTGGACCCGGCTTCTCAAAGCCACGATCCCGGCACGGCTCGGCTCGGTCTTCTCCTCAGACAGCCGCCTCCCCGCACGTTCCGTTGTCGTCTGCGTCAGCATCGAGCGGATTCTGGCGCCCAATACCTCTGAGCAGATTCGAGCCTTGGCTCAAACGCTCAATGAGCGACTCCGCCAACTCTCTCAGACTCTGGGCATTTCGCTCCCCATCTACGTTCTCTTCACCAAGCTGGATAACGTAACACCCTTTGCAGAATACGTCAGCCACCTCTCTGAAGAAGAAGTCAAGCTCCCCATCGGTTCCCTTCTGTCATCGCTTCACACTGGTTCGGGTCTCTATACAGAGCAGGCTACCGCCCTCATTAGCTCTAAGTTCGACCAGCTTCTATTTGCCCTCTCAGAATTCCGTCTGGACATCCTTTCCCGCGGTGGCGAACTCCAGGAATTGGCCAGGGCCTATGAATTTCCCCGCGACCTCCGCAAACTCCGCGCTGGCATCGTCTCTTTCCTTGCCGAGGTCGCACGTCCCAGTCAAATCGGGGTCAACCCATTCTTGCGCGGCTTTTTCTTCGCTGGAATGCGCGCCCACCTGGTCGAAGACGTCCTCGACATCGGCCCGGCTCAGCCGCAAGTCTCCACCCCCTCCGCCGACGCTGGTGCGACCCGCATTTTTTCACTCGCCTCGGTCCAGGCTCCCCAGGCCCCAACCCCGCAACCAAGGAGAGGAGGCACACGCAAGGTTCCGCAATGGGTCTTCCTTCCTCATTTGTTCTCGAAGATCCTGCTTGCCGACAAGTCGGCCCTTGAAGCAAGCCGCTCCAGCACCAGGACCAGCTATCTCAAACGGACGCTTCTTGCTGTTACCTGCGCAATCATCCTCATAGCTCTGACGCTCGTCACAATCTCGTTCTTCCGCAATCGCTCGCTCGAGCAGCGCGCCGCCGCGGCCGCAAGCGCACAAGTCTCTCCCGCCTCACCGACCATGTTCGCCTCACAAGCCGATCTGGATACCCTCGACAAACTCCGGGCAATCCTGGACCAGCTGGGCGCTTATCGCAAGGATGGTCCGCCCCTCATGAGCCGCTTCGGGCTGTATCGCGGCGATGCCCTTTACCCAGTCGCATGCCAGGCCTACTCCAACAAGTTCCGTACGCTTCTGCTGGCGCCCACGCAGGAGAACATCCTCGCCAAGCTCCGCGCCGTACCCTTGGCACCCACCCCCGATGCCGATTACAGCGCAACCTACAGGCCGCTCAAGGCCTACATCATCACGGTCTCCAATCCTGACCCTGACTCCGCGCAGGACACGAATGATTTCCTGCCCTCTGCCCTGCTCGCAGAATGGACGGGCAATGGAGCGCCTTCATCTGATGTCGCTCGTCTCGCACAAGCTCAGTTCGAGTTCTACGCTCGCCTGCTCCCTGAGGCCTCTGGATGCCTTTCCGGCAGCGGCGGATACCGGAACGACGTAATTGTCGCCCAGGCTCGTGCCTATCTGAATGGCTTCCAGGGATTCCAGCACGTCTATCAAAGCATGCTGGCAGCCGCCAATCACAAGGTCCCCGGTTTCAACTTCAACGGCAAGTTCCCTGGCTCCGCGCAATATATTGTCGATAGTTTCCCTGTACCGGGAGCCTTTAGCAAAGATGGCTTCACTTTCATGCAGGATGCCATCCTGCATCCCGATCCCTACTTCCGTGGAGAAGAATGGGTTCTTGGCCCTTCTTCCGGCCCCCCAATCGACCGCGCGGCTCTCTCCACCCAGCTGAAGTCCGCCTACACGGCTGACTACATCCAAACCTGGCGGAGCTACCTGACGAAGGCTCAATTCATCACTTATCGAAATTTCCCTGATGCCGGCACCAAGCTCAGCGCACTCGACTCCAATACCTCGGCGCTGCTTGAGCTGTTCTCGCTCATCTCATTCAACACCGGCGTCTCCTCGATCGATATCTCGAACGCCTTCCAAGCGCCGCAGGCCGTGGTGCCATCTTCCATCCCTGACAACCGGCTCATTGTCTCATCGAACCAGGCTTACATTCAATCTCTGCAGGCTCTTGAAGGGGTTATCAAGAATCTGACCCTCAATCCCACCAATGCAAATGACCCATCCGCAGCCATTCCTGTCACGCAGGCTGCGATTGCCGGTGAACAGGCTGCGGAGAACCTGCGCAACTCATTTCTCCCCGACCCCACCGGTGGAATGGACAAGATCAGCTTCAATCTCCTCCAGGCTCCCATCAAGTCTGCCCAGGAACTGGCTGCCCAGGCTCCCGCGTCCGCTGCCGGCGGCGGAGCCAAGAACTTCTGTGCGCAGATCGCGCCCGTTCTCGCCAAATTCCCCTTCAATCCCCAATCTTCTGTCGAAGCGTCTACTGAAGAGGTCTCCCAGGTCTTCGCTCCTGGATCGGGTTCGTTTGCGCAGTTCTACAACGCCACCCTTCGTCCCCTCGTTGTCTTGCAGGGTTCTCAGTACGTGCCGGCTCCCGGATCCACGGTCAAGATCAGCCCATCGTTCATCACCTTCCTCAACAACGCCCAAAGGATCTCGAACGGCCTCTTCTCTTCTGGTGGAAACCAGCCCTCATTGGACTTCACCCTGACTGAAGTCAAAGCCCCGGATGTCTCCAATGCGGTGCTGAATATCGACGGCAAACAACTCAAGAACAGCGGCGAATCGGTCACCTTCCACTGGGTCTCCCAACCCTCAAGCAACATTACCCTCAAGACTCAAAAGAACACGGCGCCCGCGATGACCGGATCGTGGTCTGTCTTCCACTTCGGCTTCGGGGCTCCCCAGGTCTCTCCCAATCGCCTGAAGTTTTCCTTTAGCTTCAACAACCAAACGCCTGAAATCGTACTGCTTGACGCCTCAGGACCCGGAGCTCCATTGCTGAATCCAGAATTCATGAGGAGCTTCCATTGCGTTTCCAACGTCGCTCGCTGAAGGTTGCTCATCCAGCAAAGATGAGCAGAACAAGCGACATACCCTACAACCTCATCTACATCAAACTCGCCACGAGCCGATGAACGACGAATACACAAGCGATCCGTCGCAACCCGAAGCACCAGCCGAACCGATGGTCGCCGCGGCCTCGAATGCTGCGTCTTCGTCTAAAGTTTGTCCCCCTTCCAATCGGATTGCCGTCTCAGCGCTCAGCGACATTGGCTGTGTCCGCACCAATAACGAAGACTTCCTCGGCTACGACGAGACAATCGGCATCTATGTCGTGTGCGACGGCATGGGAGGCATGGCCAGCGGTGAAGTCGCAAGTTCCCTTGCTGTGGCTGCAATTTTGAAGAGCTTTGCGGCCTCCGCCGCCTCAGGCGTCCCCGTCAGCTCCAGGCTGCTTCATGCAATTACCATCGCCAATCTCGATGTTTGGGAGCACAGTCAGACTCCGGCAAATGACGGAATGGGAACCACGGTTGTCGCTGCGGCACTCGATGGAGACAAGCTCATCCTCGGCAACGTTGGCGACAGTCGGGCATACATCATTCAGGATGGAAAGTGTACGCAACTCACTGTGGACCACTCCTACATCAACGAACTCATTCGCAACGGCACGCTCACCCTTGAAAATGCGAACAGTGCTGACCTGAAAGGGATGGAGTCCATCATTACCCGCGCCGTCGGCGTCGCAGCCGATGTGCAGCCTGACTTTTTTTCCGTCGATCTAACCCCAGGCACCGGGATCCTCCTGGCCACGGATGGACTCACCCGCTACGTTGAGCAAGACGAAATCTCGACCATCCTGAATGCCTCGACGTTCGACTCGGCCTGCGCCAATCTCATCAATGTAGCCAAAGAGCGCGGCGGTCAGGACAACGTCACCTGCATCCTTCTCCTGGTGCTTCCCTCTTGACGTCTTCAAGCGATCGAAGATCAAGCGCCCCTCACCACCTCGAAGAGGTGCAGAAAGCAGAAAACAATTTGTCGAATTGCACAGAACTTCATGCCCGTTGCCGTGTTTCCGTAAGTAACTTGTCCTGCGCATCTCCGGCGCATGATTAGCTTGACATCACTTTGCCCTTGATGTAAGTTTTTGTGGTCTTCATATCATTCCCTGCACCCGTGAAATGGACGTGACATATGGTTCCAGTGCAAAGACTTGGCGCTTTTGGGTTGGCCGCGTTAGCGATGATTTTCACTGTTGGCATGGAAGCCCAGGCAGGGGACCCGGCCACTCTGATTCAGGCGAAGCTTGTCTCGCAGATCAAGATTACAAAGCCCACCGCTGACCACACGGATATTGTTACGGATGGCGACGTGATCCTTTTGCATAAAGACGGGCTCATGATGTGTGCCGCGGCCTCCTCTTATGCATTCTCAAATACTTACAGCAATGGTGTTCTAGCTGCGAATTACAAGAATCGGGTTAAAGACGCCGTGAAATCCTTCGGCTTCGGTCACATTCCTGTATTTGGCGGCGGGACCAGTGCTTCAGACGCCGCCAACAACGGATGCGTGTCCCGGAAGTTTGTAGCCGGAGAGAAGTTCTGGATCACCGGCGTTACCCCTCAAAAAGACGGCATTCTCATCAGCACATTCAGCGATCCTTACCCTGACCCGTCGGGCAATCAAACCCGCTACTACGGTGAGATCAAGTTTCCTTTCGCCAAAGGTGCCGTTCCGCCGCCAGACGATTTTGCCAAGACAGTGTTTGAAGTAATTACGGTTGTGCCCTCCGATGACAAGGGGGATCAAGGCAGTCAACAAGGCAATCAAGGTGGTCAGCCGGCTCAGGCTGCAGCACCTGCGGCCCCTCCGCCGGCGCCAATGCCTGACATTGCGCCGCCACCTCCACCGGCAGATACACCGCCTCCTTCGATTTCCATTGGCCAAACCAAGGCTCAAGTGACAACTGCATTTGGGCAACCGGTAAAGACCGCAAAGGTTGGAGTGAAGGAGATCTTCTATTACAAAGATATGAAGGTAACTTTCACAAATGGAAAAGTCAGCAACGTCGAGTAGAGCCCAGGCGCATCCGGGATAGAGCGCGGGCCAGGAACAGGAATGAGGAAACGATGATCATGCATGCTATTCGCCGAGCCATGACATATGGTTCAACAGCTGTGATTCTTACCGGTCTCCTGGCTGCGGCAAGTTTTTCGGCCTCAGCGACCGATACTAAGAAGCCCGCAGCTCCTGCTAAGCCCGCCGCAAAGGCTGCCGCCCCTGCAAAGCCAGCAGGAGGAGGAGGCGCCGGGCACACCACAACCACTGGTGGTGCGCACACCACGACCAGCACGCATACCACGACGACCACGACGCGAACCACAACAACCACTGGTAGTCACACAACGGCAGGCGGCATGCACACGACTGGTGGCCCAGCTGGTGGAATGCACGGCGGTGGGACCGGTGGCAATGTCAACCACTCCGCCATCCATGGCGGATCCGCACCGCGAGGAAGCAATGAGCACGTGACAAAGAGCGGCGGTGCGGTACGCACTCGTTCCAATGGCCGGGTCAGTGACGTGCATGACGCCCGGAGAGGCATGGATGTTCATCATGGGCTAGCCGGCGGGCGACGGGTCGATGTCGAACGGCCCGGTCACGGACACATCTACGCCGAGCGCGGGCGCGCCGGATACGTGCAGCGCGGCTATGGATTCCATGGCCATGACTTTGGGCGTCGCGCATACTTCTACCATGGCCACGAATACAATCGCTTCTACCATGGGTGGGGCTATCGTGGCATGTATATGAACGTCTATGCCCCCGGATTCTTTTACGGCGCGGGGTTTTATGGATGGGCCTATAACCCCTGGGTCGCACCCATCGCCTTCGGCTGGGGATGGGGAGGCGCTCCCTGGTACGGCCGCTACGGATGGTACTTCCAGCCCTATCCGGTTTACCCCTCTGCTGCGTTCTGGCTGACGGACTACATCATCTCCCAGAATTTGCAGGCAGCCTATGCTGCGCACCAGGAAGCTGCTATTGCTGATGGCACCCCCCCTGCAGCAGGTGGACCGCCAGTCCTGACCCCTGAAGTCAAGGCTTTGATCGCCGACGAAGTAAAGAGTCAGATCGCGCTTGAGAACCAGGAAGCCTCCACGAACGCCGCCGGTCATGATATCGACCCCGGCTCGAGTGGGATTGCCCGGCTCTTGAGCGATGGCCGCCCACATGTATTCGTCGCAGGAGGCAATCTGGATGTGACTGATGCATCCGGACAGGAGTGCGCTGTCAGTGACGGAGACACGCTCCAGCTGAGGACTCCGCCACCTTCAGACGCAACCTCGGCAAATCTGGTAGTCCTGTCCAGCAAGGGAACACCGGAGTGCCAGATCTCTCTTACGGTTCAGGTGAGTTTGACTGACCTGCAGGAGATGCAGAACCACATGCGGGAGACCATTGACCAGGGCCTCCAGGATCTGCAGTCCAAGCAAGGCACTGGTGGATTGCCTGGTGCTCCGCCGTCCGCTCAATCCAAGCCAGTCCAAGCTGCCTATGCCGCTGTCGCTCCTCCGCCCGATCCTGGCGATGCCGCCACAATTCAACAGCAGGATCAGCAGGCTGATCAGGCCGAAAAGGACGTCACTGCTGAGGCAGCAGCACCAGGTGGAGGCCAGGCTAGCGCAACTCCGCCTTCAACCGATGCTCCCGCTCAAGTTGCTTCCGCTGACCCGTCAGCTGCTCCAGCAGCCACCCCATCGGTCGAAATGGGCCAAACCAAGGACCAGGTACAGGCGGCTCTTGGCGCGCCGACGAGAGTTGCAGATCTCGGGCCCAAGACCATCTATTACTACAACGGCATGAAGGTCACTTTCAAGGATGGTAAAGTGAGCGACGTGCAATAACCGGGCAGATTACCAGCCCGCACATCCATGCGCCCCAGCGCGGCAGTCAAAAGCCTCGCTGGGGCGTTCTTCTTTTGCGTTGAATCTCACATTTCAGACCTCGGGATCGCGCTCCGTCGCAAGACAAGGTCTACGCGTGTGTGCCACTCTATGTGTAACTCACAAACAAATCCGCTTCGCGCCAAACTTTGGCTCAAGCAGGTCAAGTACACGTGCAGGGTTTTGGAGATTAGTCATGTCGAATTCTTATGATTACCAATCCATCGCAAAAATGATCGATCACTCGTTGCTTAATCCCTCGCTGACCACCGGGGAACTCGAAGAAGGCTGTGCCCTCGCAGTTCGATACAACACGGCAAGCGTCTGCATTATGCCCTACTATCTGGCCCGCTGCGCGGAGCTGCTCGCTGGCACCACGGTCAGGGCAAGCACAACCATTGGCTTCCCGCACGGTGGACACACGACTGCGATCAAACTCGCTGAAGCCCGGCAGGCGCTCCAGGACGGCGGACAGGAACTCGATGTAGTCATCAACATCAGCAAGGCCCGCAGCGGAGACTGGCAATATGTCCACAACGAGCTTATTGCTCTTACGGACGCCATTCATGCCGAGGGAGCCAAGATCAAAGTGATCTTTGAGAATGCCTATCACGACGATGCCTCCAAAATCCGCTTATGCGAGATATGCGGAGACATCAGCGTAGATTGGGTCAAGACCTCGACCGGCTACGCTCCCAGCGGGGCCACGCTCGCCGACCTTGAATTGATGTGCAAGCACTCTCCCACCTCGGTTCAAATCAAGGCGGCTGGTGGCATTCGCGATCTTGATACGTTACTGGCCGTTCGTGAAATCGGAGTCAGCCGCGTGGGCGCCACCCGAACCGAGACGATGCTTGAGGACTGTCGCAAGCGCCTCGGCCTTGAACCCATCACGCAGGCCGCTCCTTCGTAGGCCCCCGCCGGCTACTGACAATTCTTCAACCTGCAGGGTTGCGGATGCCCGACTGCCGTTCTACCGCAAACACGAAAAGGCCCGGCACATGTGCCGGGCCTTCCCCATATAATTCCGTAAAATCTGCGAAGATCAGTTACGCCAAAAGGCGCTGTACCTTCTCTTCAATCACGTCCTGGGGCACAAACCCCACAATTTGATCAGCCACCTTGCCACCCTTGAAGAACAGCAAAGCCGGAATTCCCCGAATGCCGAATCGCGACGGCGCAGCGCCGTTTTGGTCCACATTCACCTTGGCAACCTTCAGTTTTCCCGCGTAAGCCAATGCCACTGCCTCCACAGAGGGTGCAATTGCCTTGCATGGACCGCACCACCCAGCCCAGAAATCGACCAGAACCGGCTGCGCGCTCTGCAGCACTTCCTGATCAAACGTCGCGTCACTTACGTCCATCACTCCCGATCCAGCCATGATCCTCCTCGCGGCTTCCATACTATTTTCAAGTGTACTGGAATCCCTGCACTCATGAGATGGTGCAACCGGTGGGAAAGTCGCAAACCACACTTCGCATCGAAATACCTAGTTTGCGGTCGAGGTGTATTCCTAACAACCCAAATAGCCTTGCTATATGCACTTACCGTGCATTCGCACGCTGCCTCACAAAATTAAAGCGCCCGGATCCGATTAGGATCACGGGCGCTAGAGCAGCCCTCCCCCAGAACTGCCCACGCTGCGAATTTATTTCTTCTCCGCACGAAAAGCAAGCAATCTTCGGTACTTGGCTTGGTAATCACCAACGGGTGACTATCTAAAACGATAACAGGTCCAATGCATTTGTTACTCAAGTGATTACCTTCCACCGAGGTTTCCTCAGGGTAGGGTCGTCGATACCTCACATCTGCCCTGCACTATGTGTCTCAAGCAGTTGACGTGCCCCGTCCGGCAGAAAGCGACACTCCACAAGCTCAGGCGCGGGTAAGTCTTTCAATGCTTTACAGATGGTCTCCGATGCCTCCGCCAGGCTCCCCTGATCTCGCACCACAATCAATACAGCAGGTCCGGCCCCGCTCAATGCCGCGCCCAGAATCCCGTTGCTCCCCGCCAATGGCAGCAGACGCGGGAGAAGCGGACAAATCTCAGAACGGAATGGCTGGTGAATCCGGTCCCTCATGGCGATGGGTAAGAGGTCGCCACGGCCCTGCGCAAACGCAATTCCGAGCATCGCCACAGACTGGAGATTGGCCACCACGTCGGCGCTCGAGTAGCTACCGGGAAGCACCGCACGTGCTTTGCTCGTTGCCAGCGGTTCGGGGGGAAGAACCACGATGGCCCTCCATTCGGCTGGAGGGACGACCCTGGCCACATGGACCTTTGTGCCTTCAGAGGCCGCCGCAACAAATCCGCCCAGCCAACACGCCGCAGCATTATCCGGGTGGCCTTCCAGGATGCAAGCTTCTTCCAGAATGCGTTCGGAGTTCCAGTCAAGCTGGCCAAAATACGCAGCCAGGGCAATCCCTGCGAGTCGGCCTGCAGCAGAAGACCCGCACCCCATCCCCAGCGGAATCTCGTTCACCATCCTGATCGCCAGCGGAACAACTGGCTTGCCATTCTCCCGCAGCAGTCTCTGGTAGATGCCCAGGATGAGATTGTCTTCGAGACGGCCACAACGATCTGCGTCGCGTCCCGTTGCCGCAATCGAAAACTCCTTAGCTGCCTCGGCTTCAATCTCAAGGTAGAAATCGAGCGCCACCGCCGCCGTGTCAAAGCCAGGCCCGAGATTCGCAGAGGTTGCCGGCAAACGCAGCAAGATGCTCCCACTCTTTGGCTTCAGATCCTCACTCATCCCACGTTGCCCTTGATCCTGGCCAAGACAGCTTCCGCCGTTGCCTCCACCACTACCGCATCTCTCCGGAGACTTTCGATCCGCTCCTCATTGCCGGCTTTCTCTTCTTCCTTCAGCAGCATTCCGCGATGGAAATCGATCGTGTAGTCTGCGTCCTTCAGTGTGTGCCCGGTCAAAACCAAGACGACCGTCTCCCCGGGAGAGACTGAACCTCGAGCGCGTAGCTTCTTCAGCCCCGCCAAGGTCACGGCAGAAGCTGGCTCGCAGCCTAGCCCTTCGGATCCCAACTCGGCCTTCGCAATTGCAATTTCCGCCTCGGACACATCCAGGCACCACCCGCCCGTATCCTGAATTACCCGCGCGGCTTTTCTCCATGAGGCCGGGTTCCCAATGCGGATTGCCGTAGCTCGCGTGTGCGCCTCCACCGGTTCCATCGTCGCGCCATGATTGTCGGCAAGGCTGCGAACCAGCGGATTCGCCCCCGCAGCCTGAATCACTGAGATGCGCGGCACCCTCGGCACCAGCCCAAGTTCGCGCATCTCTCGGAAGCCCTTACCAAGCGCAGAACTATTCGCCAGGTTCCCACCGGGCACAATCAGGTGGTCAGGCACGTTCCAGTCAAAGGCCTCGGCGATCTCGAAGGCGGGCGTCTTTTGCCCTTCCAGCCGGTATGGATTCACGGAATTCAGCAGGTAAATGTGCGCTTCCTTCACCACCTGGGTCAAAACGCGGACGCAGCCGTCGAAGTCCGTCTTGATCTGGCAGGTTACCGCGCCATAGTCCATTGCCTGTGACAATTTTCCCCAGGCAATCTTGCCATCGGGAATGAGCACCAGGCTCCGCAAACCCGCGCGGGCCGCGTAGGCCGCCATCGCTGCCGACGTGTTGCCCGTTGACGCGCAAGCCACCCATTGAAAACCGCGCTCTTTTGCGACGCTCAGGGCAGTAGTCATGCCCGTGTCTTTGAACGACCCAGTCGGATTCATACCCTGGTGCTTGGCAAACAGCTGGTCGATCCCCAGCGCCTTCGCCGCACGCGGCAGATGGTAAAGCGGCGTGTTGCCCTCTCGCAGGGTCACCGCAGTGCCAAAATTGTCCAAAATGGGCAGCATCTCGCGGAACCGCCACACGCCGGAGTGATCCAGCGCCTCCGTCGAGCACCGCCGCTCCCGCCAGAGCCACTTCAGCGCCCCCGGGTTTGGCCGATCATGCCCCTTCCGCTCAACCCAGCCCGGATACTCGACTTCAAAGAGCTCACCACAAAGCGAACAGCGGAAGTCGGGGCTCGTGATCGCGCCGTCCACCCGTGTCCCGCACCCAAAACACCGTAGCTGATGCAAGTTATCGTTCATGCCGCGTCTATGTCTTTCATACCTGTTGTTAGCCTATCAGCGCGCGCCGGACTTTGCTTTCCTCAGGGCACTGAAACCGCCCGATGCTCAGCAAGACCTATTGCCGTCGGCAGTCGTCTCAGTAATGGAGGGGTCTGCACAGCCAGTTGTGAAATCTCTAAATCGCGGCGATCACCAGCAAGGTGGCGTCGTCCTGGAATTGAGCTCTGCAAAACCTGGTCACCTCGGCAAGGAGCTGCCGATTCAATTCGCTCGCGGAGAGCGTCGCATGGACCTTTCCAAACGCTGCGATCCGAGTCTCCTCGAATTCCTGTCCGGCAGAATCGGTGGCTTCCGTGATTCCATCCGTAAACAGAAGTAATCGGTCTCCTACCCTCAGCTCGATCATCGAGTCCTCAAACTTCCAGTCTGGAAAGACTCCAAGCACAGCGCCGCCCTGTTCAATGGTCCGCGTCGAGCCGCCTGAAATCTGGATTGGGTAAAGGTGCCCCGCATTGCAGTACTGAAACGTGTGCGTCTCACTGTCGAGAATTCCATAGAGGAAGGTCACAAACTTCCCCGTCGCAATGTTCTCGTGCAACAGCCGATTCACTTTCCCGCATACCCCTGCAGGGCTCTCTGAGGTGCTCGCAAATGCGCGAACCGCCGCTTGCACATTGGCCATCAGCAGAGCGGCTGATACACCCTTGCCAACAACATCTGCGATGCAGACTCCGAGTCGATGGTCGTCGAGCCGGAGAACATCGTAATAATCCCCGCTCACTGAACGCGCCGGTTGCCACGCCCCCGCTACCTCGAACCCTGCCACTTGCGGTATCTCTCGGGGCAGCAATGACTGTTGGATCTCCCGAGCTCGTTCGAACTCCTGCTCCTGCATCTCAAGCTGGGCAGCCCCCCGATCCACCGACTGCTGCAACTCCACGTTGCGCTGCTCAAGTTGTTCCTTGGTGCTGTGGTAAAGAAACGAAAGGGTACCAAAAACGCAGATCACCAGATAGGGAAACTTCCATCCGGTTCGAATCAGATGCAAAAGTGTCTGCGGAGTTGGTGGAGCGATCAACCAAACGACCGCACTCGAGAATATATAAATCGGGATCGCCACAAGAAGGAGGATTGGTACGAATATCAGCCAATTGAATGGAAATCGCCTCCTCGAATAGAGGAACTCCAGGCGACCGATGGCAGGGGAAAGAAAATTCCCGATGCACAGCGAGTAAAGCAGAACAGTAAAAGGATTGATCTGCTCTCCGTTGGCCCAGAAGATTGCGCCCACGACTGCGGAAATAGCGATGTAAACGCTTTGTTGCCGAAGGAAACGAGCCAGAATTGAAACCTTTACTTTCACACGACACCGGCTTGCTCGCTACTGGACTAACCAATTATTCTATTCCTGCCGCTGAAACCCCACGAGAACAGGCTCCATCGCCAGCCGAATGCCGAATCGATCTTCCACCGCGTCAGCAATGCTGCTCGCCAAAGCAAGCACTTCCGTGGCACTCGCGCCTCCCTTGTTGATCAGCGCCAGCGTATGTCGCGGCGAGACGCCCGCGGCACCAAGCGTATAACCTTTGGCAAACCCTGACTGCTCAATCAGCCATGCAGCAGGTACCTTCACCCTACCCACATTCTCTGCTCCCACCCCCGCCGGAAAACGCGGCGGCCCTTTCTCGCTGCTGGCGGCGATGCGCTTCAACTGCTCCTTCGTCACCACGGGATTCTTGAAGAAGCTGCCCGCGCTTCGGCAATCGGGATCGCCCTCAACCAAAAGCATCCCCTTGGATTCCCTGACCCTCCGCACGATTGCCGCCACCTCGGCCAGGCTCGGTTGCCCTCCGCCGGACTGATTCTCATGAACTGCCCGCAGTAAGTCCGCATACCTCAGCGTCGGTTCTCCGTCCGCAGTCAGCCGAAAGTCCACCCGCGTTACGATAAAACGATTGTGATCCTCCGAATTGAAGCGACTGTGTCGATAGGCAAAGCCGCACTCCGATGCCGCGAACTCAACAAATGCTTGGTCCTCAAGATCGAAGGCCCGAACCCGCTCGATTGCGGATGCGACCTCCTGTCCGTAAGCGCCAACATTTTGAACAGGGGTTCCGCCCACCGTGCCCGGTATACCCGCCAGGCACTCAACCCCCGCACAGTTGTCCTGGGCCGTTCGCTCGACAAAGCCGTCCCAGTCCTCGCCTGCATATACCTTGTAGACCCGTTTGCCCAACTCATCCGGACGACCTGAACCAGAATCCGCCTCGACCGCTTCGGTACCGCGCAGTCCCACCCGGAGCACCAGCCCATCGAATCCCGAATCTGACACCAGCAGGTTGCTGCCCCCGCCCAGCACAAAAAGCGGATGCCCCCGCACCCGCGCCCAGTCGGTTGCCTCCACAATCTCTTCCTCGCTCGTAGCCTCGACAAACCAGCGTGCCGGGCCTCCAATGCCAATGGTGGTGAATGGTGCAAGCGGAATGTTCTCGAGAATATCCAAGCAGCAAGATTACAGGAAGCCGGGGTCGGTGGAACAGCGCAACAAATTCCGTTGTAAACTTCAATCGATTCATGCGGAGCGCTCCAATGAAGACCACCTTGCTGCACGTCACGCTGGTTGTTTTCTGCCTTTATTCTGCTGAAGCCCTGAGGGGCCAGACTATTGCATCGAATGGGGCGCATGCGCCCGATCCGGACAGCGGTATTTCTGGGCATGTAGACGGCCTGTTTATTCCACTCGTTACCGGACAGCCATTTCACGCTAGGATCCCAGTCGAGATCAAGCGGCAACTTCCGGATGGCACGACGGTTTCGCAGAAATACTATACATTGGTAGCTCGCGACGGCACAGGCCGCGAATATCGCGAGGCCCGTGATTTGGTTGCCGCCGATTCAGACCGCGAACCACCTGTGATGCGCACAATTGTTTACGATCCCAAAACCTCCCTCATCACCACCTGCACCCCGGAACGGCGCGTCTGCCGGCAATCCACGTTTGACCCCACCTCTCATCCTGCCGATGAACCGGTAGGGCCTTCGAGCGACGGAAAATCAGTCCTGACTCGCGAGAGTTTGGGCACCAAGACCATGGATGGTCTTGAGGTGGTGGGCACGCGGGAGACGCGAACCATCAGCCCTGGAACCTTTGGCAACGACAAGCCAGTCGTGGTGGTGAAGGAAATCTGGCACTCGCCTCAGTTGCAGTTCAATCTGTCGGTAACTCGAATGGATCCTCGCAACGGAACACAGAAACTTGAAGTTGCCGACTTGAAGCTCGGAGAACCAGGACCTGAGTGGTTCGCGATGCCGGACGGTTTTCGGCTGGTTACTGAGCGGACCGTGATGAATCGCCCAGCCGGACCAGCTGAACTTGAGCCGCTCCTGGAAAAGAGCATTACCGGGATGACACCCGAGCAATTGGCAACTGCCTTGCAGCCCGTCGAGGTGGCAATTGGCAAATACGCAACAGCGCACGCAGAGGCCGCGCCGAAGGATCGAAATGATGCTTATGCAGGTCAGGTGAGGATGAGACTTTCCAGCGATCTCCATATGATCCAGCAACCCCCCCCTCCTCCAAAGGCTCAGCTTTCAGAATCGGAGCTTCGGCTGAACCAGGTGTTTCACGAGGTCCTGGACTCTCCGTGCCTCAACAAACCTGAAGCCGGAGACCCTCCCAACATGCCTTCAGGCAAGGAGGCTCTGAGCGCCGAAGAGCAGGCGTGGGATGGGCTGCGCGATGCCTGGACGGCCTTTCTCGCTGACTGTCGGCAGATTTGCGAATGCAGGAGATGAACCGGCCGCCGACTCAGGACCAGTTTGAAGAAGCCGATCTCCACATGAATCAGGCTTTTCGCGTGGTCATTGCGTCTTCGTGCTTGAACGAGCCGATTCCGGCCGACCCGCCCAATGCGCCCACCAGCGAGGAGAAGCTGCGCACCGAACAGCGCGACTGGGTGGCCATGCGCGACACGTGGACCGCATTTCTCGCAACTCTATTTCCCAATGCGGGCCACGCAGGCTTCGGGTACATGCTCACAGAGGAACGCGCAAATGAATTGCGCCAAATTCAGAATGTGGAGAGGAACCGTGGGTGCAGTTTTAGCGACCAATGACGGTTTGCAGGTAGCCGCCGCGGGCGCAATCCCGTAGAATCAATACAGGCAACTTCCCAGCCGGAGGCAAACATGTACCCTGAATTGATGGTAATCCCCATGCGCGAGGAGTTGGTCCGCGCAGGTATCAACGAAACCCGCACCGCGGAAGACGTGGATGCGGCGCTGGCTCTACCCGGTACAACCATGCTGGTGGTCAACTCCATCTGCGGCTGCGCGGCGGGCAAGATGCGTCCCGGCGTCCGCTTGGCCCTCGCCAACTCCACTAACCTTCCCGACCACAAGATCACCGTGTTTGCCGGACAGGACCACGAAGCTACACAGCGTGCTCGCAGCTACTTTGAAGGCAACCCGCCAAGTTCTCCGGCCATCGCCATCCTCCGCGACGGAAAGCTTGTCTATCTCATGCAGCGCTACATTATCGAGCAGTCCACCGCACAGCAGATTGCCGGCGAACTGGTTCGCGCATTCGATGAGTTCTGCGCCAAGGCAACTGCATAGTCAGTTCTCTGTTAAGTCTCAGCATCAAAACGGCCTCCTGCACAGGAGGCCGTTTCATTTCGAGATCTACTCGATCTGCCAGTAATTAGTCGCCTTCGGTCGCCTCGGGCAGCGCCTGCACCTTGCTGTGCTTGATGGAATACAGGAAATACACAACCATCCCGATTGCCAGCCAAACCACCAGACGAATCCAGTTCGCTTTCCCCAGGCTGACCATCATTGTCAGATTGAAGGCAACCCCAAGAGCTGGCACAATCGGCAGCTTCCCGCCAAAATAGATCCCTGGCGTGCGAAAAGGTCGAGGCTGATTTGGTGCCGTAAAGCGCAGTACAACAATCGACACGCAGACCATGACGAAAGCCAGCAGCGTGCCTATATTGACCATCTTTCCGATGTTGTCGATAGGCGTCACCGATCCCACAGCCGCCGCCAGGCAGCCCACGAGAATCGTGTTCTTCCATGGGGTGTGAAACCTGGGGTGAATGGCAGCGAAAAACTTCTTGGGTAGAAGACCGTCTGAAGCCATTGCATACAGAACACGCGTCTGACCGATCAGCATGACCAGCATCACCGAAGTCAGCCCGGCCAGTGCGCCGCAGGTGACGATATTCCCAGCCCATCCCACGTCATGATCCAGGAACGCATGCGTCAGAGGCGCTTCCACATTTACCAGCTTCCAGGGGACCATGCCCGTGAGCACGCCTGCAACCGAGACATACAGAATTGTGCAGATAAGCAGGGAAAGAATAATGCCGATGGGAAGATCGCGCTGCGGGTTCCTGGCCTCTTGTGCTGTGGTTGAGATCGCATCGAAGCCGATATACGCAAAAAAGATATAGCCTGCAGCGGCACTGATCCCGGCAAAACCGAAAGGCGCAAACGTCGTCCAGCTATGCCCCCAGTAATCGGGATGAATGTACTTGATTCCAAGTCCAATCACGAATAGTACAACCGTGACCTTGATGAACACGATCGCCGAGTTGAACTTTGCACTCTCCTGAATTCCAATGACAAGAATCGTTGTGATCACCAGTGCAATAACAAATGCCGGTACATTGAACCCAATATCGATTCCAAAAACTTGCGGAGCATTCAAAAGCGCATGCGCGCGAGTCATGAGGTCAGCCGAGGGCGCAACCATCAACTTGTCCAATGCAGCCACAAATTCAGGGGAGCCGGGAACAGTTCCTGGATGCGTCTGAGTGACGATATCCCGCGCGATGGCCTTCTGCGCTGTAGCCAGGCCAGTCCAGTGGTCATAACTCAGCCAAAGCGGCAAACGAATCCCGAAGATCTTCAGGAACTCGACAAAGTTGTTTGACCAGCCCGAAGACACCGTGCTTGCCCCCATGGCGTATTCCAGCGTCAGGTCCCAACCAATAATCCATGCGAATATCTCACCCAGCGTGGCGTAGGAATAGGTGTACGCCGACCCGGCCAGCGGAATCATCGCCGCAAACTCTGAGTAACAAAGCGCGGCAAATGCACAACCCAGCCCTGAAAACACAAATGAGAGTGTGAGGCTCGGTCCAGCGTAATGCGCGCCCAGCCCGGACATCACAAAAATGCCCGCGCCGATTACCGCGCCAACGCCCAGCGCTGTAAGCGATATTGGACCAAGCACCCGCTCAAGATGTTCTTTGCCCTCTTCCTTGGCCTCTGAAATGATCAGGCTCAATGGCTTCCGTTTGAATAGATTCGCCATGCGAATAGGCTACTCCTTCAACTAAGGGTCAAACTGTTTCAGATTTTCTCCGCGAGGACCAGAAGACATATACGGGGATGCCCAGCAACACCAGAACTAGGCCGGGCCACGTGTACTGGGGCTTGTATCGCAATAATACGACACAGATTCCGGATGCCAACACAATATACAGCGCCGGCAGTACCGGATAACCTAGCGCTTTGTAAGGGCGTGGGGTATTCGGCTGCTTGAAGCGCAACACAAAAAGTCCCACGATCGTCAAAATGTAGAACACCAGCACCGCAAAGGTGATGTAATCCAGCAACTGCCCGTACGAACCTGAAATGCAAAGCACCGTTGCCCAGGCCGCCTGCACCAGCAAACCCGCGACAGGTGTCTTGAAGCGCGGATGCAGCTTGCCCACGGATTTAAAGAACAGTCCGTCGCGGCTCATGGCATAGTAGACGCGCGCTCCAGCCAGCGTCATTCCGTTGGCACATCCGAACGTTGAAACCAGAATCGCCGCGGCCATCAGCCACGCACCACCAGAATGAAACACCTGCTCCAGAACAGCAGTAGCAACTCGATCCTCAGCTGCGTACTGCACACCCCTCGCCATCACCGTTGCCCCGTTCGGATCTCCATGCATGGGCAACACCAGGATGTAAGCCAGCGACACAAGAAAGTACACCGTCAGCACAAACCCTGTGCCCAGCACCAGGGAGAGAGGAATATTGCGCCTGGGATTCCTCACCTCGCCCGCAGTAAACGTGATGTTGTTCCACGCGTCGGCTGAGAATAATGAACCCACCTGCACCACTGCCAGAATCACCAGCAGGTTCACCAGGACGATCGGTCCCCCGACACCCACCTGCACCGGATGCAACGAACTCCAATCCGCGTTCTTCCAGAAGTGGTTCCAGCCGGGGCCAAAGTTCGCGGCCCAGGCCGTTGCATTGCGCCCCACAGTAAATCCGAACAGAATTAAGGCAGCCAGGGAGAATGCCTTCGCCGAAGTGAATACGTTCTGGATCAGCGCGCCCAGCTGCACGCCAAAGATATTCACCACAGCGAGAAAGACGACAATGAATATCCCGGTCAGGTTGGCTGTGCTGACGCCGATCTCCATATTGCCAAGCACCATCGGCCCAACCTTCAGCGGCGGAACATGCGCAATATGCCAGAGCCAGTGCGTTGTTGAAATAGAGGGAAAGAAGACACCAAGAAACTTGCCGAAGGCCACGCAAACGGCCGCAATCGTCCCCGTCTGAATCACCAGGAAGAGAGTCCATCCGTAGAGAAATCCCCACAGCGGTCCCAGCGACTCGCGCAGATAAACGTACTGGCCGCCGGCCTTGGGCATCATGGCCGCCAGTTCCCCGTAGCTCAACGCAGCGGTAATCGTCATCACCGCGGTCACGATCCACGCACCCAGATAAAGCGCTGGCGAGTTCGTCCCCCGAGCAATATCCGCGCCCACAATAAAAATGCCGGACCCGATCATGGATCCGATCACCAGCGCCGTTGAGCTGAAAAGGCCGAGACTCTGCACCAACTTGGGAGCGTTGGGCGAATCAGCGGCCCCGGGAATGGAGGTGTGCCCTGAAGTCGTCACTTAATCAAAGTTTTAACGGATTTAGCTGCGGATGTCTTTAGTTTTCTCAAAGTGTCCTGCTTCAAAAGCGCACTAGCTCTCGATACCGGGCGCGATTCGGTCCGAGCCTTCCCACTTCAGTTCAAATCAGCCACCCACCTGCGATACTCCGTAGCCGGGTCAACCTGACCAAACAGCGCCTCGGCAACAGCCACGACGTCCGCTCCCGCATTCAATACATCCGCTGCGGTGTCCAGCGTAATCCCCGCAACGCCCACCAACACCGGGCCCGGTCCAGCCGCGGCACGCAACCGGCGTACGCCTTCAACCCCAATCGGAACCTTCGAGGTTTGCTTGGTTCTTGTCGCAAAAACAGGTCCAACTGATAGGTAGTCGACCGGCGCCGACAGAATGTCCGCAACGAGCGCATCGCCACCGCCAAATGTCCCCACGATTCGATCCGGCCCCAGCAACCTTCGTGCTTCCGCAGGCGTTAGGTCGCCTGCGTCCACGTGTACACCATCAAAGCCAACCGCTTCAACCAGATTCACTCTGTCATCGAGAATCAACTTCACTTTCCCGACGGGGAGCGCACCACGAAGAGCCTCCGCGTCGCCCTTGATCTCGTCCTCCGACCCGGTTTTGTTGCGATACTCCAGCAACTCCACCCCGGCATCGGCTAGCGATCCGCCTAGCCTGCGCAGGAATTCATTTCGCCCTGCTGCCGGAATAATCGAAGAATCAAGGATGGGATAGATTTTCGGAAAGCATCCAGACATAAAACAAGGTTAGCCGATCAGGCAGCAGGGACCAGCCGAAATAGGGCTTCAATCCAGTTTCGTTTCCTGATCCCTGTTTTCCAGTCCTTTGTCCACAGTTCCCTATTCACTGCCGCTCTACATCGAGCTGTCGGCTGAAGGCCCATACATCCCGGGAATCGGCTTGTCCAGCAGTCGCACATAGACGCCAAGCTGGGCACGGTGGTGAATCATATGGTTCAAAACCCAGGTCCGCCATACCCCGAACTTCGAGTCGTCGATCCAGGCCTGCCCCCCGGCGACAAACTTCCAGTTCTTATCCCAGTCCTCCGGCTTTAGGTTGCCCAACGCATCCTTCGCCTTGGCAACGTCTCGGTCATACCGCTCCAGCATGGCTTCCTTCGATGCAGGAACGTACTGTTCAAACTTATGTTCAGGCGAAAATTCCAGTTTGTCCGTTGTCAGCGTCGAGATCGCCCACTCCCCGGCAGTCTCAGAAACATGGCCGGCTAACCTGCCCAGACTCATCGATTTGGCGTGTGGCTTAAAGGTGAAATCCGCGTCGGCGGGAATTGCTTCCAACAGCTTTCGCGTACTCGCAGTCTCTCTGTCAAACTCGGCAATGAGCTCCTTTTGATAGTCCATTCTGCAACCTCCTTTGTTGCGAAACAAGAATAGCGTAATTTGATGTGAAAAGGCGAAGAAAAAGCGATAAGTTTTTGACGAATTAATTTATAGCCTTTCTCCGGCCCACATCAGCCGCCGAACCTCGCTGACTACCGGCTCATTGCCGTAGGGCAAACGCGATATATGCCCCACCAACCGGCCCCTTCGGATCGCGTCCCCCGCTCGCCGCAATCACCACAAACTGCCTTCCATCGATCATGTAGGTTGAGGGCGTAGCCACCCCCGCAAACGGAAGGTCCGTCTCCCACAGCAGTTCCCCAGTTCCGCTGTCGAACGCGCGAAACTTGTGGTCGTACACGGTCGCTCCAATAAACACCACGCCGCCTGCCGTCACAATCGGTCCGCCATAGGACTCTGACCCCGTATTCTTGAGCCCATTGCGGGCCAGGTCAGGATACTCACCGAGCGGGATCTTCCACACGTACTTACCAGTCTTCAGATCAATCGCGTTCAGCGTTCCCCATGGCGGAGCAATCGCTGGATAACCCTCCGGGTCCAGAAATTTGCGATATCCCGTGAAGGTGTAATCCTCCTGCCCGTACTCAGAAGCCGGCGCCAGTTCTTTCGTCTCCGGCTCAACATCCTTGCGCAGAAAAACCATCAGCGCGGCCAGCTTTGCCTCGTCCAGGTTTGCCGCCGGAGGCATTCGTCCCGTCCCTCGCATAATTGTGTCTCTCATCTTTTTGTAGGTCAGCCGCTTCCCCACATTCACCAGTGAAGGAAACGTTGGCGGTGCCCCTTCTCTGTCTACGCCATGGCAAACGGCACACTGGCTTTCATATAACCGAGCACCCTGACTGCCGCTGTGTGCAGCCGCTACCAGCCCACCCGTCCAGGCCATCTCGGTTGCGTTCACATAGAGAATGTTTGTAGCCGGGTCAATCGCGGGCCCTCCCCACTCTGCGCCGCCGTCGAAGCCCGGAAGAATCACTGTCTGTTTGCCCACCGCAAAAGGAACAAATTGCCCGTCGCTGTTGAAGGTTCGGAATTGCTTCACGGCCCATTCGTGCGCCTCAGGAGTGCGCGTTGTCAGCCCCTCCTCAGTCAGCCTCTGCCTTGCAAACGGCTCTGGCGCTTCAGGCGCAGGCTGAGTTGGAGATGTTACTTCTCCCGGCACGGTGCTCGCCGGATAAGAATGCTCGTGGATCGGGAAAAGCGGCTTCCCCGTGACCCGATTGAAGAGGTAGAGATAGCCTTGCTTGGTCGTCTGCGCCAGCGCATCCAGCGTCTTCCCATCGCGCTTCAAGGTAAACAGCGCAGGAGGCGAAGGAAAATCTCGATCCCAGATGTCATGATGCACGCCTTGAAAGTGCCACAACCGTTTTCCTGTTGCCGCATCCAGTGCAAGCAGGGTGTTTGCGTAAAGATCGTTTCCAAGACGGTCGCCGCCATAGAAGTCGAAGACCGCCGAGCCTGTCGGCACATAAACAATGCCACGCAAAGCGTCCAGCGCCATGCCCGCCCAGTTATTCGCCGCCCCAGCCGTCTTCCAGGCCCCAGCTGGCCATGTCGAATACCCCGGTTCGCCGGGGTGCGGAATCGTATGAAAGCTCCACCGCAACCTTCCTGTCCGCACATCGAAAGCGCGCACATCCCCGGGTGGCGCAGGATGGGTCTCCGGGTTCCTCCCTCCCACAATAATCAGGTCCTTATAAATAATCCCCGGCGTGGTCAGCACAATGGACTGCTGAGTAAACTCCCCACGCAGATGTTTGCGCAGATCAACCCGCCCCAGTTCGCCAAACTCCTTCACCGGCTGTCCCGTTTGGGCGTCCAGACAATAGAGAAAGTTCATCACCCCGGCAAAGATGCGGCCTCGTTTGCCATCCGTCCAATACGTCATCCCGCGCGCCGGCTGTGTCCCGCGGATGCCCGAGTCGAACTTCCATTGCAGCTTCCCGGTCGCTGCATCGAGCGCCACAATCTTCTGCGTCGGCGTGTACGCATAAAGCGTCCGCCCCACAATCAGCGGGTTGTCCTGGATGCCTCCCTTTTCGCCTGTATCGAAACTCCACGCCACATCCAGCTGATTCACATTCGCGCGGTTGATCTCGGTCAGCTTCGAGTAGTGGTCGCCATCAACCCCGCCGTTGTAGACCGGCCAGTCTGTTGCACTCTGGCCTGCGCAGATTCCGCACCAAAGTGCCGCGTACATCGATACAAAAACAACGATCTTGCTAATTCTCTTCACTCGGCTTCCTCAACGTGCCTGGCTTTTCCTAGCGCGAACGTAAACACGCCCGCCGTGCTTCTTCTCCAGTTGCGGAGCCAGCATACCTGAACGCAGCATCAAATGCGAAGCATCTCAGCAAGCCTCCTCTGCTTCTCGATACAGAGCGATACAATCCATACCAGCCTTTGCTGTAGAACTCCATGGAGTGCAAAGCTGCGCTTGAAAAGATCCTCTCTATTCGCGGCTGTTTCCAGCATGCTGGTCTGCGCAATTGCGGCACAGACTTCCGGACCCGCGCCGCGTTTTGACTCCTTTCAGATCATTGGTCCCGGTGGAGGCGGAACCACGATCGGGCCCGTGATCAGCCCCCACGATCTCTCCATCGTCGTCGAGCACTCCGACATGACCGGCAATTACATCACGCTCGATGGCGGCTCATCCTGGCGTATGTTCAATCTGCGCACCGGTATCAACGCCTTCGCTTTCGATCCCGGCAAGCCGACCCGAATCTATGCCGGAAGCGCCGCCCTGTGGCGCAGCGATGACAGCGGCCGAACCTGGCGCATGATCTTTCCCAATCCAACCAGCAAGACCGTCGAACATCAAAGCGGCGACCACAGCGACTACAGCCTGACATCCAGCGACCGAAGCTTCACCTCCGGCCTTAACATCAATCAGATTGTCGTCGACCCAAGAAACTCGAGCATGATCCATATCGCGTGCGCCGAGCCCCAGGGCGGCGGCACTCGCCTCCTCGTCTCGAACGACAGCGGCGCATCCTTCCACAAAGAGGCCGAATACCCGTCCGACCGAATCATCCTGCTTGCCTATGGCGGTGGCGCTCCGTTGGCTATCGGCTCCAAGGGTGTTTACCTCGGACATTCTTCCTCTGCGAAACCGATTGCCGATCCCGGCGAGAAGATCGTCAATGCCAGTGCCGGCGAGGCAAACGGCAAGACACTCGTTTACGCGACCACAGACAAAGGAAACCTGGCCGTCTCTGATAACAATGGCGAAACCTGGCAATCCAGAACCCCGGCGCTAGGCCAGCAATCTGCAAAGTTCGACGCAATTGCCACGGCTGTCCACCATGGCCAGACCGCCTATGTTGGCTTTCGCAGTCTCAAGCTCGGCGATGGCCCTGACAACCTATACAACGGCATTGCAAAGACGACTGATGGTGGCAAGACCTGGTCGATCGTCTTCCGCGAGTCGACGCACCCCGCATCCAACCTGGATGCTTCCTGGATCGAACAACGCGCCGTTGGAACAGAGTGGGCCGGCGGCAAAAGCATCATCTTCGACGCCCCCTACAGCTTGGCTGTAGCTCCCGGCAACCCTGACATCTGCTACGCCACCGACCTCTTTCGCACCTACCGGACGCTCGACGGCGGTGCGACCTGGGCTCAAGTCAATTCGGTGCGCATGCCCGATGATCATTGGACAACCCGCGGCCTCGATGTAACCACCGCCTATGGCGTGCAATTTGACCCCTTTGATTCCAGTCACATCTTCATCGATTACACCGACATCGGAGCTTTTCAAAGCGCGAATGGAGGCAAGTCCTGGGAGTCAGCCACAAACGGCATTCCCGATGCATGGCGGAACACAACTTACTGGCTTGCCTTCGATCCGCAGGTCAAAGGCCTCATGTGGGGAGCGTTTAGCGGGATCCATGATCTGCCCAGACCCAAGATGTGGCGGCACGGCGATTTTCTTGCGCGCTCCAGAGGAGGCGTCGCCGTTTCCACTGATGGCGGCCGCAACTGGCTCCCGTCGAGCACCGGCATGCGCGAGACAGCAATCACGCACGTGCTCCTTGATCCCGCCAGCCCTCCCGGAGAACGCACTCTCTATGCCTGCGGATTTGGTGTCGGCGTGTACAAGTCAACCGATAACGGTAAAACCTGGCAACTCAAGAACCACGGAATCACTGAGACAGATCCCTTTGCCTGGCGCATCGTCCGCACCAAAGATGGGATCCTGTATCTCATTCTTGCCCGCCGCAACGAAGGTAATATCGACGATTCAGGCGGCGATGGTGCGCTTTACAAATCCGTCGATGGCGCCGATAACTGGACGAAGATGAAGCTGCCCTCGGGTGTCAACGGTCCCAGTGGCCTGGCACTCGATCCGCGCGACAATCGCCGCATGTATCTTGCTGCCTGGGGAAAGGAGCATGAGGGCGTGGACAGAGGCGGTGGCGTCTTTCTCTCTACCGACACCGGCGCCACCTGGAAGCCAATATTCATCCAGTCACAGCACGTTTACGATCTCACCATCGATCCCAACGCACCGGATAACCTCTACTTCTGCGGCTTCGATGCAGCCGCATACCGCTCTACCGACGCCGGCCTGCATTGGGCACGCATCCAGGGCTACAACTTCAAGTGGGGCCACCGGGTGATCGTCGATCCAGTCGACGCCTCAAAGATTTACATCGCCACCTATGGTGGAAGTGTGTGGCACGGCCCGGCTGCCGGAGACTCCGGCGCGATTGAAGATATTCTTACTCCGCTCCCGATCGCGCAGCAGCGCGTTCACGGTTCGGGCGCCAATTGAGATTCGACAGAAAGTCCAGCTCTTTTTGCTGATCCGGATTTAATTCAGCAATTCCGAAAGGCCGCCCGGAGCCCGGATTCCCGAAGAGGGGAAGCAAACCTATTCGAGCGAATTGGCCACAATATCGCCTGTTCAGCTCTGCATTGTTTCACGACGAGCGAAACTTTCTGGGCTCAATGTTCGTAAGTGTCTCCATGAGGAAGCACGCCCTATTCTCGCGTGGAATAACCCTCCTCACGGCCTGTTCTGCCATCGCTCCGGAACGACAACCATTCGGCCTCGCCGCGATCCGGTGGTGGCCCCTCTGGGAGGGCTTGAAATGATCGAGCGGATTGCTGGAGTATCGCCGCGTTTCAAGGCCAGAATCGCAGGCGTCTTGTATGCAATCATCATCATCGCCGCACCATTAGCAGAGGTCTTCGTCCGCGGCAGACTTGTTGTATACAGCGACGCTGCGGCTACGGCGAACAACATTCTGGCGCATGAGACGTTGTACCGTTTGGCTGGAGCCGCTGACCTCATCACGTTCACTTGCGCCGCCGCCGTGGCACTCATCTTTATGAGTCGCTGAAGCCGGTCAGCAGAAGCCTCTCTTTGCTCGAAGCGTTCTTCGGCCTCTTGGTATCGATCATTGGGATTCTTAAGTGGCATCTTCAAGGCGTGGACATCGGCCTGATATTCTTCGGATCCTATTGTTTCCTGATCGGCTACCTCGTTTTCAGGTCCGCCTTCCTGCCTCGAATTCTGGGTGCTCTGATGGCGTTCGCAGGTTTGAGCTGGCTGAGCTTTCTCCTCACCCCGCTCGCAGATTATTTATCTCCCCACAATTTGGCTGCCGGCGTTCTCGATCAAGGAGCGCTGGCCATGTGGCTCATCGTGGCAGGCGTGGACAATCAGCGAGGGAAGAAATAGGCGGGTGTCCGTCGATCTGAATGCGCATGGTTCTCGATTGACGACAACAGTCCAATGCATGTTTCGAGGAAAGGCGTGCGCTTGAAACTTCCTTTCGCGATTGAGCGTCGCTTCTAGCAGCAGTCCGGTGCCGTGGGCGTTTCATGTTCCTCATGATCCGATGGGCAGAGAAGAAACTCTGTCAAACCGGGGACTTGGAGATTGCCGGCAGGTCTGCATTCAAACTGGAGAAACAACATGAAGAGAACCATGACGCGAATTGTGCAAGGAATTGTCTTTGGGTCTGGATCGCTTTTCTTTAGCTCTATGGTGCAATTTGCGGTCGCTCAGGATGCGGCGAGTCTTCCATATATGAATCCCAATCTGTCACCCGAGCAGCGGGCTGTCGACCTGGTGCATCGCATGACCCTGGCGGAGAAGGCCTCGCAGATGCAGAACAATTCCGCGGCAGTTCCGCGCCTCAATGTTCCAGCATACCAATGGTGGAGCGAGGCGCTTCATGGAGTCATCAACCAGGGTGTTACGGAGTACCCGGAACCGATCGGTCTTGCTGCGACCTTCGATTTGCCGTCCATTCATACCATGGCGACCCAAATCGGCATTGAGGGACGCATTAAGCATGTCCAAAACGCGCGCGAGGGACACACGGGCATCGGAGGAGGCCTGGATTTCTGGTCACCGAACCTAAATATCTTTCGCGATCCGCGCTGGGGCCGCGGGCAAGAGACCTACGGCGAAGATCCGTTCCTCACCGGCCGCATGGGGGTTGCCTACGTAACCGGAATGCAGGGCTACGACCCCAAATACTACATGGCGATTTCGACACCAAAGCACTATGCGGTCCACAGCGGACCGGAACCGACCCGGCATTTTGCCGATGTCGACGTGAGCAAACATGATGAGGTGGATACTTACGAACCTGCATTCCGCGCAGCAGTCGTGGAAGGCAAAGCCGGTTCCATCATGTGCGCTTACAACGCAATCAATGGCGAGCCGGCGTGCGCCAACCAATTCCTGCTGCAGGACCAGTTGCGCGGCAAGTGGGGCTTCCAGGGGTATGTGGTTTCGGACTGCGACGCGGTTCGGGACGTTTCCGCCAATCATCGGTACCGTCCGACGCAGGCACAGGGCGCGGCCATTTCCGTGATCAGAGGCATGGATAACGAGTGCGTCACCTTCACTTCAAGGTTCGGCGAACCGGTCGATAAAGCCTATATCGATGCCGTGCAGCAAGGGTACCTGCCTGAAACCACGCTGGACACGGCATTGATTCGCCTGTTCACCGCACGGATCAAGCTTGGCATGTTCGATCCTCCCGATATGGTTCCCTACACAAAGATCGACGAGAAGGAACTGGACAGCACCGAACATCGCGCGTTGGCGCGCAAGCTTGCCAACGAGTCCATGGTCTTGTTGAAGAACGACGGCACTCTTCCGTTGAAACCAGGGATCAGAAAGATTGCGGTTGTTGGCCCTCTTGCCGATCAAACCAGGGTATTGCTCGGCAATTATGCCGGAAACCCGACGCACAGTGTTTCCGTGCTCGATGGCCTGAAGGCAGAGTTCCCGAACGCGGCGATCACTTATGTTCCGGGAACACAGTTCCTCCGCAACGATGGAGACCCGGTCCCCGATGATGCGCTGACCACTCCCGATGGCAAGCCTGGCCTGAAGGCGGAGTACAGCGAGTTCGCGGGAGGCCGGCCGGGCGCCCAATCGAACGCCCCGGCGCTGGCCACCCGGACGGAGCCAAATGTCAATCTGACTGACACCACTTTGCCGTCAGAGCTCGCTGGCAAGAAAGCCGTCGGCGTGCATTGGACGGGATTCCTGACTCCTCCCGATTCCGGCGACTACCTCGTCGGCATACGTGGCAGCGGGTTCGCCAGGCTGGCGATTGACGACAAGCAAGTAGCGTTGCTGTTCAGAACAGACGGAGTCGAAGCAAGCGTTGGCCGTGTTCATCTGGAGAAGGGGCAAAAATCCGCGTTGAACCTGAACTACGGCAGCATGGCCGGCGCACCGCACGCGCAACTGATCTGGGCGAAAGTGAACAATGCGCCTGCGCCCGAGGCCGTCGCCGCAGCAAAGAGCGCCGACATCGTGATTGCGGTCGTGGGTATCTCCAGCAGACTCGAAGGAGAAGAGATGCCGGTGACCGTCCCCGGATTTTTAGGCGGAGATCGCATCAGCATCGATCTGCCGGAACCGGAGGAAGCGCTCGTTCAAGCTGTTGCGGGAACCGGTAAACCGCTCGCCGTTGTTCTGCTGAACGGCAGCGCCCTGGCTGTCAACTGGATCAACGATCACGCCAACGCGGTTCTCGAGGCCTGGTATCCCGGCGAAGAGGGGGGAACGGCTGTTGCCGAGACACTGAGCGGCAAGGACAATCCCGCAGGCCGCCTGCCGGTTACGTTCTACAAGGACATCACCCAATTGCCCAACTTCGAAGATTACGGAATGGCCAACCGGACCTATCGGTACTTCAAGGGTAAGCCGCTCTTCCCGTTTGGCTACGGGCTCAGCTACACGACATTCAGCTACAGCGATCTCAGCGTCCCGGCGCAGGCTGTCGACGCGGGGCAACCTGTCGACGCGGACGTCACCGTGACCAACACCGGCAAGGTCGCGGGAGATGAGGCTGTCCAGCTCTATCTTAACTTCCCCGATCTGAAGGGTGCGCCCCAGATCGCTCTGCGTGGTTTCCAGCGGATTCATCTCGAACCAGGCGCGAGCCAGAAGGTTCACTTTGAGCTGAAGGTCCGCGACCTGGGCATGGTCACCGAGCTTGGCAGCCCCATCGTCGCCGCCGGGGATTACACCATCAGCATCGGTGGAGGCCAGCCTGATACGGGAGCGCCAGGAGCCACCGGGCACTTTCATATCAAAGACCAAATCGCGTTGCCCGAATAACGAGTCTCCGGTTTCGCTCCAGGACCTGTGAACAGGCCCTGGAGCAGGCGAATCAGAACGCCTAAACTTCATTGCGCCAATTTGCCGCGGCCGTTGGCTTTGACGGCTCTCAGAAACCGTGGGCGCAATTGAAACCATTGCCCTCTCGGCCGCAAGTCACTGAGGTGCCTGTCAAACTCGGAACAGCAGAACGCCGGGGTGTGCATCAGTCAAGCTGAATTCGCCGGCCAATTCGGTGCGATGCGAATCAGGTCCAGGTCACCGAGATCCTCAATGACGTACTCCGGTGACAGCGCTGGAATGGCAATAATGTTCCTGGTGAACAGATCGATCGAGTCAAAATCAGGTCCGCCGAACGAGCGTTTGAGCCGCGAGGGAAAAGGGCCACAGCTCCTACGCAACCGGCGATTTTGCGGGACACCGGTCAATCTATGGCGGGGCTTATGTGATGTGACTGGACAAGATGATCCAGGCACAAGGAGACCCCTGGCTGCTGCGCTGGGACCTCGGCAAGACCAACTTCCCTATTCGGGCTTCGAGGCCAGGAATCGCTCCATGAACTTCGTATCGAACTCCCCTGCACGAAACGCAGGGTCCGCGAAGATCGCCTGGTGCAGCGGGATTGAAGTCTCAATTCCCAGCACCACAAACTGGCTCAGCGCACGCTCCATCTTTGCAATGGCCTCTGCGCGATCCACCCCATGCACAATCAGCTTCGCGATCAGGGAATCATAGTAAGGCGGCACAACGCCCTCAGCGTATTGCGCGGTATCTACGCGCACGCCGTTACCCCCCGGCACGTTAAACGCCGTGATCTTGCCCGCTGAAGGTGTGAAGTTTTGCGGATGCTCTGCGTTGATGCGGCACTCGATTGCATGCCCGCGTATCTCAGGTTTCACCGGCAATATGTCGCTCAGCCTCTCCCCCGCCGCAATCCGCAACTGCGCTTTCACAAGGTCAATGCCTGTAATCGCCTCGGTCACCGGATGCTCCACCTGGATGCGCGTATTCATCTCAATGAAGTAGAGCTGCCTGTCTTCATCCATCAAGAACTCTACCGTCCCGGCATTCTGATAGCCGATGTCGGTCAGGCAGCGGCACAGCGTTTTGCCAAGTTCCTCGCGAAGCTGCGGGGTCACCTGCAACGAAGGAGCTTCTTCAATCAACTTCTGATGGCGCCGCTGAATCGAACACTCGCGCTCAAAGAGAGTCGCCACGTTCCCATATTCATCGGCCAGCACCTGGAATTCGATGTGCCTGGGCTGCTCAATGAACTTCTCCATGTACATCTCGCCGTTGCCAAACGCATTTGCTGCTTCAGTCGACGCAGCGTGATAGAGATTGGGCAACTCCTCGGCGGAGCGAACGATCCTCATTCCGCGCCCGCCGCCACCGGCCTTGGCCTTCAGGATGACCGGGTAGCCCACCCTCTTGGCCCATTCCAGCGCTTCTTCAGTCGACTCAATCACGCCATCGGAACCAGGCAGAATGGGCACCTTGGCTTTCTTCATTGCCTGGCGCGCCTTTTCCTTCTCACCCATGAGCCGCGTAACTTCAGGCGGAGGCCCGATGAACTTGATGTTGGATGCCCGACAGACCTCGGCGAAGTTTGCGTTCTCGCTCAGCAAGCCATACCCAGGATGGATTGCGTCAACATCCGCAATCTCTGCGGCCGAAATCACGGCTGGCACATTCAGATAGCTGTCCGCCAGGCGCGGAGGCCCAATGCAGATAGCTTCGTCGGCAAATCGGACATGGAGCGAGTTGCGGTCGGCCTCGCTGTAGACGGCGACTGTGCGGATGCCGAGTTCTCGGCAAGCATTTAAAATCCGCAGCGCGATCTCGCCACGATTTGCAACCAGTACCTTACGAAACATTCAGAACCCTTAAGTGCAAGTTTTGCTTTGTTAGCGGAGTTTGCATGGATAGTGAGGCTAGCTCGGTCAGTAGATCGTTGCGGTCCGCGGGGCAAGTCTTCCTAACCGAGCTCGTCTCTGCTAACTCCCCAGGTTTCCCTTACCCCACACGCACGGAAAAGAGCGGCTGCCCAAATTCAATAGGCTGGCCGTTGGAACAGAAGCATTTCACAATCTCCCCTGCCGCGTCGGACTCGATCTCATTCATCAGCTTCATGGCTTCCACAATGCAGATCACTTGTCCCTTTTCAACGCGTTCACCCGCAGAGATGAAAGGCGAAGCGCCAGGAGAAGGGGAACCATAGTAGGTGCCGACAATCGGCGATTTCACCAGGTGTAATCCCGCATCGGGTTCAATCGGCGAAACCTCAGCTACGGGAGCCGCATTCAGGGGCTGGGTTGATGATGGAGCCGTGGTCGCTCGTGCGTTGGCCAGCAACCCTGCCAGATCCGACAGTCCCGCCTGCGAACTCTGCGGCTGTTGAAACTTGAGCCGGACCCGTGTCTCGCCCCGGTCCCACTCGAATTCGGCGACCTGGTTTTCTTTCAGGAAGTCGATCAGTTGTTGCAGTTCCTGAATATCTTCTGGATTCAGTGAATTCATTCGTTCCTTAGCTCTCCCACCCGTTTCTGGGACAAGCGGTTTCAAAGTTCGATCAGGGCTTTGGGAGCAGGTGTCAAAACCTGCCCTCCCGTTCTGGTTACAGCCACCATATCCTCGATACGAATCCCATATTGACCCGCAAGATAGATACCCGGCTCGATGGTCACAACCATTCCAGCCGCCAGCCTGGTCTTCTGGCCCGCCCCAATGCGTGGCGACTCGTGGATCTCGAGGCCAACCCCGTGGCCGGTTGAATGTGAAAATGCCTCAGCCAATCCTGCCCTGCGCAAAACGCTGCGAGCCGCTTCATCCACTTCGCCGCAGCTTGCGCCCGGAGCCACCGCGGCTACCCCGGCCTCCTGGGCCTCCAGTACCGCCTGGTACGCATTCCGCTCGCTGGCCCTGGGCTTTCCCAAGTACACGGTGCGGGTCATATCCGAGCAGTAACCTTTGAGGATAACACCGAAGTCGAGGGTCAGGAATCCCTTCCTGGGCAGCGTGGCATTGGTGGCCCGGCCATGAGGTAGAGCCGACCGCACGCCCGAAGCGACGATGGTTTCAAACGACATACCCTCGGCGCCCATCAGCCGCGCCCGATGTTCCAGCTCGGCAGCAACTTCAATCTCCGCCATGCCCGGCCGGATGAACTCAAGGATATGCTCAAACAGGTTGCAGCCCACCAGCGCCGCTTCTCCCATCAGCGCCAATTCGTCGTCGTCCTTGATGAGTCGCAACGTCTCGACCAGCGGCGCCGCCAGACCCATCAAGAGCGATTTCTTCAGCCGTGACGGCAGGGCCGATCTCCACCTTGTCAGCTCCGCCACAGAGGTCCAGACAGGATCGAAGCCCGCAAAATTTACCCCTGGCTGAGCGGCAAGCCACTCCACCGCCGCCACTGCCGGAGAACCGGAAACAATCCGGACCTTGGCGGCCGCCACCTCTTCCGCGGCCTGCGCCTTATAGCGGCCATCCGTAAACACGCTCGCAGCACGGCGGGTTACTGCCAGCGCTGCACTGGAACCTGTAAATCCAGTGAGATAACGAAGATCGGGGAGATGTGTGACAAGCAGCCCCTGAAGGCCGGCTTTGATCAAACGGCGGCGCAGTTGGCCAATGCGATAAATGTGATCCACTAGTTGAGGATAAATCACTAAACGCAGCATCAAGGGAGAACTGGTCTCTGTTCCCCCTCGTCCCAGGTCCCAAGCTCTAAAGCGCCGGTCGCACCGGCTTCTTCTGGTGCGGGTCGATCTCCACTTCAGCAGCGTGAAGATCGGATTGCCGATCCATCCACTCGTCTAGCCGTGACCGCTTGAAACGCCAGCGATTGCCCAGCTTGAAAGCCGGCACAAACCCCTCCGACGCATACTTGTAAAGCGTGTCAGGCGAGATGGCAAGGTAGTCGGAGGCCTGGCGGATATCCATCACCTCGCGCACCTCCGGAACCAGCAAGTTGGAACGGGCAGCGGCGTTGCGCATGATTGCCTCCTCGAACAAGGTTGGTCGCAAGGCGAACTACGGTTGCCCTGCCGGTAATCATGTATTTAACGCGGTTTAGCCCGCCATTTCAAGGGTTTTCAGGGATTTGCGGGATTTTCATGTCTTTCCGCCTGCTGATCTGAAGGCGTTCCTGGATGTTTTCAGCAAGTCAGCCCAGCCGGTTGGGCCCGGCAGCACCCCGCCCCCAATCCATTGGGCCATTACGACAGATGGTGCGGTGTCCACGGAATCGACACCCCGCGCAACCCGCCTTCACACCTACATGGCCTTGCGCCACCACGCGCTCTTCCCGTAGCTGAGCAACTTGGTTTTTTCGCCGCGGGACAAGTAGAAATCCAGAACGTCGTCCTTCTGAAACACAGAGCATTCCGGCCAGGAAGCGTCTTTATCCAGATGCGTTGCCTTTTGATGATTGTCGACGAATGTGATCTCTTCCGGCGAACACTGCACCACCTTTTGCGCCTTCAATGAGAAGGCAGTCCCTGAAGGCCGTTCCGGCGGCAGCTGGTTTGCAATTTTTGTCAGCGGCAGAATGAGAAGGAATGCCGCCGCAACGATGGCGATTTGCTTCATTCTGAATAGGTTCCCTGGAGCGGAACCGCCCACGCGCTGCCCCTGCATGTTGGCGCGCCTCACTCGCCGGCTCGTCCGCCTGGCAACGTGGCTCCCGGAATCAATTTAGAACGCCGCGCTCTCCAACACAAGCACGAACCAGCGGCGGTCCATCACCGCCCACTTACCGCTTCGCCATCGAGCTTCAGTTCTGCTGCGCAATCAAGTTCTGGTCCTCACGCCGGTGCAGCGTCGGTGGGCCGTCGTCTGAGGTGCTCGATGTGCTGTTGCCATTCCCAGATCCCGATGAGCTGTTCGGGTCGTTTGAGCCTGTGCTGGCTCGCCGCAACGACGGCTTCTTCGTGTCCTTGGAGTCGGTCAGCCGCCGCTTGTTCTCAATCCGCGCCAACCGCGCCTTGATGTCGTCAAACTCTGAGGTCGTCACGGTGTACTCATCCCGAGCAGGGAGGATGCGCGCAATCTCTTCCTGCGAGTGCAGAATGCGATCCGGTGTCTGCGGATGGTCGGCAAACGCCTTTTCCACCATGCCGGGCTTCCGCTTCTCCAGCGCCTGTACCTTCTCAAAGAAGCTGATGAACGCCTGCGGATCGTAGCCGGCCCGGTACATGTATTGCACTCCCAGGTAGTCGGCCTGCGCTTCAAAGTCCCTTGAGAAGTGGAGGAAAGTCAGCGGAATCGCCAACGAAGCCGCTTCGTAGATTCCATATCCTGTCCAGCCGCCGATAAAGATCAACGGAATCGTGCTCAACTGCGCATAGTTCATGCGCGTCTGTTCGCGGACCGCATGGTGAGCGCACACGTGAGCCGTTTCATGAGCCATCACGCCCGCCAGCTCCGCCTCTTCGTCTGCGTTCAAAATCAAACCCGAGTTGACATAGAAGAAGCCGCCCGGCAATGCCATTGCGTTGATCACGTCTGAATCGATGATCTTGATCGTGAACGGAACCTTGCAATCGGAATTCTTCACGATATTCTGGCCCACGCGATTCACATACTCAACCACCACCGGATCGGTAATGAACTTGGTGCTCTTCTCAATTTCCGAGGCGTACATCTTGCCCATCTTGATCTCGCTGTCGACCGAATACCAGTTGCCTATTCCCCGGGCCCCGATATCCCGGTTGCCCACGGCGTTCACATCGTCAATGCTGCCCGGCTTCACGTTAATCTTCTGGCTGCCCGGCTCAACCACCTTCTCAGGATTCACGGCCGCCGCTGCAGTATCCCCTCCCACAGGAGTCGTTCCCGGAGCAGGCTTTGCCGAAGGTGTGGCTGGAGTGTCGCCCCCAACCGGAGTCGTTCCCGGAACAGGTTTTTCAGCAGGCGTCGCCTGCGTGTCGCCGCCAACCGGTGTCGTCCCCGGTGCAGGCAGGGCCGTCGGTGTACTTGCTGGAGGTGTATTGGCCTGTGTCGAACTGGCTGGAGTCTGACTTGCCGGCGTCGAGCCGGCCTGTGTCTTGTCGGCCGGTGTCGTTTGCGGCGAGGACTGCGCCACCAGAGTGGCCCCACCTGCCAACATGAATCCCGCCAGCACCAATGCTCTTGAGCTTTTGAAACCTGCCGTCATGACCTCACCTCCAGCGCAAAGACAAAAACCGCCTGTTCACCAGCCAACTCTTCAGATCTGTCGTTGGGGGGCTCCGGACCGCCCGCTTCGCTCCACCATTTAGACGTTAGTATCTGCCTCTTCGACAGCAAAAGGAAGAATAATTCCCTTGCGGGGTCCATTCCCACGCTCCTCCCCCAATTTCGCCCTTCCCAGTCAACAACTCCTTCGCGTCCTTCTTTCAACTGCCATCCGTCTGAATTAAAGTGGAATGCACGCGGAACTGGGGAGAACTCTTGCACCGAACGATTCTTGCGCTAGCCGTTACGGTCATTTGCGGGGCGACCCAACTTGTCGCCCAACAGCCGCCGCGTTCCCACTCCAATCCAGTTGTAGAGCTGCTGGCTCCCCGTGGTCATGCCAAGCCCGTCGCCGCTGACGCACCGCACTCTCCTGAAGCATCTTTCGACGCCACCAACCTCGGCTCTCCAACCGTGCTGGATAAAGGCTGGCGCGTCGGAATTACTGCAAATCCGTCAGCGGCAGCGCCTGATTTCGACGACTCCACATGGTCCATCCGCGATGCCCAGGACTTTTTTGCCGATGTTTCAGATGAGGATCACCAAGCGCCTCCCCCCGGCACAGATGCACCACCTCCCCCTAATTCGCACCAAGGCCCTCCGAATGGCCATCAGCGCCCATTTGTTTGGTTTCGACTCCACATCAAGCTGGCGCCCAACCACGGCCCGGTCTCCTTGCTCGTCGAATTACCCGTCTCGCTGAACCCTGAGATGGGCACTTCGTTTGTCTGGACCGTCTTTGCCAATGGCAAGCAAATTCAGCCGGAAGGACCGCACGGCGATGCTCCTGAGCGCTTCCAGGCTATCTCCCGCATCTACAACCTGGGCGTCGCGCCATCTGACACCTCACTCACCCTGGCCATTCGCAGCATCTACGTTCCCTTTGGCTATGGCGCTTATACCAGCTTCTTTTCCAACCACCGGTTTCGCCTGGGCCACCCGGAAGACCTCGATCACTCCCTGGAATTGTGGTCTGTCCATAGCCTTTTTGAGCACCTCCCGCGCCTGATCAACAACATTCTGTTGACCATCCTTTCCCTGTTTCTCCTAGTCTTGTACCTCACGCAGAAAGGCCATATCGAGTACCTGTGGCTGGCCCTGTATGAATTGCTCCAGGCGCCCATCGGCTTCGTCGAGTTGGCCGGAAGCTCCGCGCGCATTGACCAGTTTTGGTACATCGCCATCTTCACGCAATTGGTGGCCATCTCGGCCTACCTTTATTTCGAGTTCCTCATCGCCTTTCTTTCTCTACGCAAACGCTGGTACATCTCTCTGCTCCGTTTCACCGCCCCCGTCCTTGCCGGCCTCGGCCTCACGGTCGCCATGATCGGCCACGGCACCGCCTCCGTAATCGCCCTTGTCGTCGTCTTTGGCATCAGCGTGCTTTGGATGATTGGCTGGTTCCTTTTTATCTTCCTCACCCTCATCGCCGCCACGCTCCGGCGCAACTATGAGGCAGGCCTGCTCCTCATTCCTTTGCTTCTCACCTTGGTAGGCATCATCGAACCTATCTTGACGGTGAACATGACCGAATGGGCAGGTCGGCCCTTCCATTCCTTCCTCACTCTTCAGGCCGGCCCTATTCCCATCCACTTTGCCTCCATCGCCGACTTCGCCGGCATCCTGGCCATCGTCATCATCATCTTCGGCCGCTTTCTGCGCATCCACCATGATCAAGAGCGCGCTTCCAGCGAGCTGGCTGCCGCCCGCAGTGTCCAGGAGTTGATGATTCCCCACGAAAAAATCAAGACTCCAGGCTTTGAAGTGGACTCCATCTACGAACCGGCAAACGAAGTCGGCGGGGACTTCTTTCACGTCCAGCCCACCGCGGATGGCGGCCTGCTCATCGTCGTCGGCGATGTCGCAGGCAAGGGCCTCAAAGCCGCAATGAATGTCTCCATGCTGATGGGAGCGCTGCGCAGCATCCACGATCCGAGCCCCGCGAGGATTCTGGAGTCTCTCAACCGCGTGCTCACCGGGAGCGAAAGTTTCACCACCTGCCAGGCCGCACTGTTTGGTGCCAATGGTGAACTGGTTGTTGCCAACGCCGGCCACCTGCCGCCCTATCTCAACAGCCAGGAGGTCGTGCTGCCCGGCGGGTTACCACTCGGCGTGTTGCCTGAGGTCAGCTACGAAGAAGTCCGTCTCTATCTCCACCCCGGCGACCGCGTCCTCATGCTCTCTGATGGAGTGGTCGAAGCCCGCCAGCCCTCCGGCGAACTCTTCGGCTTCGATCGCGTGCACAACCTCAGCAACCAATCCGCCTTCTACATCGCTGACGCCGCCAAAGCTTTCGGCCAGGAAGACGACATCACGGTCCTGACCGTCCGCCGCCTGGCCCAGGCCATCGCCGCATAACCAGCCTTCGCCATTTGCGGGCTGAATCCTTCCTACCAGAACTGAAGGACTGGTGCCCATGATTGCGGACATGGTACTTCCGGGCGCTCCCCCAATGATTGACCGTTGAAAGCTGCTTGGGACACGGAGTATCCTGCCCGGGACAACTCATCCTACAAATTGGCGGCATCAAAGATCACGGATGTTGGGAATCTATGGCCAAACCGTACGCCTGCGAGTTGAGACGGCTAGAGGATGCCATGAAGCAATGACGCGGGTTTCGACGGGCGGTGCAATGGGCAACTGTATTCCCGAATTCCATGCGCGGCGACGAATGCAGCCTCAACGGTGGCTCGGAAATTTGACGATGCACCGAGCTGTTTGTTGCCTTGGACTTTTCTTGAGTCTCGGCGCTTCGGCACCCACAATCAACGCATCTGAACGCGAGCTGACAGTCGTTGTCGTCAACGCCCATGCCGACCCGTCCCAACCAGTTCAGGGCGCGCGTATCTCGTTGAGTTTTGTTGCCGCATCGGAGAAAGTTGTGGATGCGCGCGATGCCACCAATCGCGCGGGCAAAGCTTTGCTCCTGGTTTCTCCCGATGCTTTAGGGCGCGACAATCTGCGCATCGAAGTGAGCGGCTCAGGTGACTTGGTGATCTACGAACCGCCGGGTGGACAACTGGCGGGACTGCCAACGAACCAGACCGTCAAGCTGCTGCCCAAAGGCTCACCCGCCCTTATGAATTCGCCGCAGCTCTCCGCCTTATGGCTTCGCCTTTCGCTGCAAAACAAACGCCTGGAACAGCTAAACCGCGATTTGAAGGGACAACTGGCCGTTTCGCAGGAGCAGAAGGCCGGCCTTGCCGCGGCCGTTGAGCAGTGGGCCAACGCGAATGGCCTCAAACTCGGCGACGTGGAGAATCAGGTTCGCAGCTGGGCTGAAGAGATCGAGCAGCGAAAGGAACAGGTCGACGACGAACAGAGGGGCCTGGCTGAACTGGCGCTGAAGCAGTATGGAGCAGCCGCGCAGACCTTTCAACAGAGCTTCAACGCCCGGGTTCAAGCGATGAAGGAAAAGGATGAGAAGCAACTGGAGGAGAAGCGCAAGGATCTGCGTGACTCCATGTTTGCTGCCGCTCAGGCGGCGAACAGCTACCAACTGGACTCCCAGTACCACAACGCCACAGAGGTTCTGGAAGAGGCCAGCCAAGAGGCATCGGATGAGCGACACCCCTATGAGCACGATCCGGCGTTGCGCGGTATCCGGCTGGATGCGTTGCAGAGGCTGGCGGACGCGCGAGCGGAGGAAGGCGCTGCCGGCGAGGCCCTTGACAGCTCTTCGCTGTTGAGCCAGTCCTTCGCCGACTATCGGCAATTGCTGCAGGCATACCAACTGCCGCGAGAGCAAGAGGCATGGGCCAGGACTCAGAGCAATCTTGCCTACTCTCTAAGCTATGCGGGCGAGCGCAGCACCGGCACGCAATCAGTGGAATTCCTGACGCAGGCGATCGAAGCCTCCCGGGCGGCCCTGACAGTGCAAACCAAGGAGTCTTTGCCCCAGGACTGGGCCAGGACACAAAACAACCTCGGATATGCCCTCATTGACCAAGGGGAGCGCGACACTGGAGCCCATACAACGAAGCTGCTGGCAGACGCTGTTCAAGCCCTGCGGGCAGCGTTAGAGGTCAGAACCAAGGCGGATCTGGCTCAGGACTGGGCAAAGACAGAAACCATTCTGGGTCTCGCGCTATGGAGACAAAGTGAACGGGCCGACACTGCTGAGGCGATGAAATTATTGACTGAGTCGATCTCGGCCTATCGTGCTGCGCTGGAAGTTGAGACTAGGACAAGCATGCCTTCGGACTGGGCGATCACAGAGAACTACATGGGTCTGTCTCTGACTGATCTTGCGGCGCTCAGCAGCGGAGCGGGCGCAAAAAAGTCGTGGGCTCAGGGCGTAGACGCCTACCATGCGGCGCTGGAAGTACGAACCAAAACAGCTCTGCCTCAACGCTGGGCCATGACGCAGAACAATCTGGGTTGGGCTCTTCGCACGCAGGGCGAACGCAGCATCGGGGCGGAAGCAACAGATCTTTTGACTCAGTCCGTGCAAGCTTACCGCGGAGCACTGGAGGTATTTACCAGGGAGAGCCTGCCTCAGGATTGGGCCAAGGCACAGAGCAATCTCTGCCTGGCTACACGGGCCCTGGGAACTTGGAACACCGGAGCGCAGGCAACCGACCTGTTTGCCCAGGCGGCGCAAGCCTGCCGATTGGCGCTGGAGGTGCGAACCAGGGCGGACCTGCCCCAGAACTTTGCAACGACGGAGAGATTTCTGTGTGAGGCTCTGACGGACGAGAGTGAGGGAAGCACCGGGGCACAGGCCAAGGATCTGCTGGGTCAGGCAGTCGAAGCCTGCCAAGCCGCACTGGGGGTTTTTACCAGGACGGACCAGACACAGGATTGGGCTGCGACAGAGACCGACTTGGGAAGGGCGATGGCCGATCAAGCCGACCGGTCCGGCGCGTCCAAGGTTTTGGAGTCGTGCGCGAACGCCGTTCCGGCGGATTTCAACGTGCTGAAGGGCGTAGCGTCGGTTTTTCAAAACGATGTCTACGGTTATGACCAGGCATATGAATTGGCAGCGCGGGGGCTCAAGCTGGATGTGTCACCGGATTCCCTGCTCCACATGGAAGAAGCGGAACTTACCACAAACCACTTTGAGCAGTGCGGAAAGCAGGCGGCGGCCATCGACGACGGCTCCATTCCCGAGCCCGCGGCTCCCCTCCTTTTGATCCGCGACTCGATGAAGCTTGCCTGCCAGTGGGGCGCGGGAGCAACGGCCCCCGCTCGGGAGACCGAAAAGGCGCTCTTGACCAAAACCACAAACATGCAAAGGACAGGCTGGAATTTTGCCGGAACGATCCACTACCTGTCCTCGTCGCCAACATTCAAGCCGGACCGCGAATTCTGGATCGCATTGTTCCAGAGTTTGCAAAAGGCAGACAGTACGGCGATGGCGTCTGCCCTGCAACAGCTGAAGGAGGTCATGAAAAACTGACATGGTCCGGCAACGCTGTGACATTTTGAGGAACAATGGCGAGGCCGCATCGCAGCGGACCGAGTGCTTCAGCAATCTGGAATCGAGCGCAGGATGAAGTGGAAAGAATTGGCTGAAGAAGTGACGGCGGTCGGCGCCGGCGCGGGTTCCGAGCAACTCGTGATGGGCGTGGAGTACGACTCACGCAGGGTAAGGCCTGGCGTGGCTTTTGTTGCGATGAAGGGCGGCACGACCGACGGCAACCGCTACGTCGAAGAAGCGCTTCGAGCCGGCACTTTGGGCATCATTACGGACTCCGCACCCAAGTTCAAGCATCTTCTAGCCTGCGAGCCCGGCCTGCCATTGCTGTTGGTCGAACATGGCCGGCGCGCGCTGGCCCAGGCTTCGTCGGCTTTCTTCGGACATCCGGAACGGAGACTTGCGGCAACCGGCATCACCGGCACGAATGGCAAAACGACAACGGCGCATCTGATTGAAGCGATGCTCAACGCGGATGCCCGTAAGACCGTCATGGTGGGAACGATTGAATACCACGTCGCAGGTGAAGCGCGGCCCTCGACACACACCACGCCCGAATCAAGAGACCTGTTCGAAATGATGGCCCAGGGCGTGGAGCGCGGAGCCACTGAATTGGTGGCAGAGGCCTCGAGCCACGGCCTCGACCAGGGCCGGACGGAAGGGGTTAGCTTCGATGTGGCTGTGTTCACCAACCTCACTCGCGATCATCTCGACTATCACAAGACCATGGAGGAGTACTTTGCGGCCAAGCGGCTGCTCTTCGACGGCACGGTCTATCCGGCGCCACGCGTGGCGGTAATCGACGCTCACGATGCCCGTTCGCAGGAATTGGCGGCCGCCGCAGCAGAGGCAGGAGCCACGGTTCGCACATTCGGCATTGGCGCGGGCGATTGGCGCGCATTATCCTACGCTCTGAAGCCCGGGGGGATGGTGCTGGATCTGGAGACTCCGGAGGGTGCGGCCAGAGTGGCCTCGCCGCTAGCCGGCGAAGTGAATATCCTTAATTTGCTGGCCGCCCTGGCCGCAGCACATGCCCGGGGCGTACCGTTTGCGGAACTCGTCGAATTCGTTCCGCGACTCAAGCCGGCTCCGGGCCGCTTTCAGTCTGTCGATGCGGGTCAGCCGTTCACGGTCATCGTGGACTACGCTCATACCGACGATGCATTGCACAAATTGACCTCGTTAGCGAGACAGGTGACTGCGCACCCGGGCGGCCGTGTGATCACGCTTTTCGGCTGCGCGGGCGAAAGCGACCAAACAAAGCGCCCCATGATGGGCCATGCCGCGGGCCTGGGCAGCGATTTTGTGGTCATCACCAGCGACAATCCCCGCAGCGAGGAGCCTGCTGCGATTCTGGCCGAGATTGAACCGGGCCTGAAGGCCAGTGGAGTCAAATACACCTTCGAGCCTGATCGTGCAGCGGCCATCCTCGCGGCTTTCATGGAAGCCAGAGCTGGAGACGTGGTTTTGCTCGCCGGCAAAGGCCATGAGAAGGAACAGGTCCTGGCTGGCGGCGCGATTCCCTTCGACGATGTGGAAATTGCTCTTTCGGTGTTGAAGGAACTAGGCTGCGTGAAAAGATAAGGCAGCACCATGAAACTTATATTGGCGCAGGCGGCAACCGGCGCATTTGCTTGAATTGACGAGCCTCAAACCGCGGTAATCTGCACCCAACTGCCAAAGTCAATGTGCAAGGCAGAGCACCCATGCAAAAAGCCCCAACCTTGACGGATGAGGCTCTTTTGCTTTTGCCGACCCAAAGGGAGGCGTCTGCCCCACCGCAGGTGGTCAGTCGTAGTATTCGAGGCCAAGGTGGGTGATCAGGTCTGCGCCCATGATGTGCCGCAGCGTGTTCTTCAGTTTCATCGACTGGATAAATAAGTCATGCTCCGGATACAGCCCCGCAGCGGTCTGCGGCGACTTCAGATAAAAGCTCAGCCACTCCTGAATTCCCCGCGACTGCAGTTCCGGCGCGCGCTTGGCCAAATCGAGAAACAGCACCAGGTCCAGAGCAATCGGTGCCGCTAAAATCGAGTCCCTGCACAGGAAGTTCACCTTGATCTGCATCGGATAGCCCAGCCACCCGAAGATGTCGATGTTGTCCCAGGCTTCTTTCTCATCGCCGCGTGGTGGGTAATAGTTGATGCGAATCTTGTGGTAGATGTTCTTGTACAGATCCGGATAAAGCTCGGGCTGAAAGATGTATTCCAGCGAGCCCAGTTTCGACTCTTCTTTGGTCTTGAACGACTGCGGTTCGTCCAACACTTCGCCGTCACGGTTGCCCAGGATGTTGGTTGAGAACCAGCCCGACACGCCGATCATGCGCGCCTTGAAAGCAGGCGCCAGCACGGTCTTCATGAAGGTCTGGCCCGTCTTGAAGTCCTTGCCGCAGATAGGCGCTGCATTCTTTTTTGACAGCTCGATCAGCGCCGCAGTGTCCACCGTCAGGTTCGGCGCGCCGTTGGCAAATGGAACACCCTCGCTCAAGGCCGCGTACGCGTAAATCTGTGAGGGCGCGATTCCGATGTCATTCGCCTCAAGACCCTTTTCAAAAGCCTCGATGCTCGCATGCACAGCCGTCGGTTCCATGAAGATTTCGGTAGACCCGCACCAGATCATCACCACGCGGTCCGCAGTTTTCTTGAAGTTGCGAATGTCGGCGATCAACTGGTCAGCCAGGTCGCGCTTATTCTTGCCCGTCTTCACATGCGTGCCGTGCAGCCGCTTCACATAGTACTGGTCGAACACAGCAGGCAGCGGCTTGATCGTCTCCAGGTAAGGCTTCAGCTTCTGCAGCGTCTCGTTGTCCAGCACTTTTGCATGCGCAGCCGACTCATAGACGTTGTCTTCAAAAATGTCCCACCCGGTGAACACAATATCGTTCAGATCGGCCAGCGGCACAAAGTCCTTGATCAGTGGAGATTTGTTATCGGTGCGTTTGCCCAGACGAATCGTGCCCATCTGCGTCAGCGACCCGATCGGCTTGGCCAGTCCGCGGCGAACAGCTTCCACGCCAGCAATCATCGTTGTGGCCACGGCGCCGAGGCCGACAACCATGACTCCAAGTTTGCCCGTGGCGGGCGCGACCTTCGATCCAGCCGTCTTCTGGGCGCCTTGCTCCTCAGTTGACATTGATTCTCCTAACATCAAATTGATTGCTCGAAGCTATCGAGCTGTTCCCTGTCCTGTTCCGCCATTCGGAGCCGTTCACATTACAAATTCCTTCAATGCAAATTCCGCGCCTCAAACTGCTTCCACCTGCCTTCCGCGCTTCAGGTGCGACCACACAAACCACACGATCCCCGCCACAAGTGCGAGTTCCACAACTAAATGGAAACGATGAAACGCTTCTTGAAACCGGGGGTCTGTATGCCAGCTCTCCCCAAGCTTCATTCCTACCCACGCCAGCCCAAAGCACCACGGCCACGAACCGACAAACGTATAAATGTGAAATCGCAATTGTGGCATTTTTGCGATTCCCGCCGGAAACGCTATGAACGTCCGCACCACCGGCAGCAACCGCGCCACCAATACCGTGATGGACCCGTACCTGCTGAAAAACTGCGTCATGCGGTCGAGGTCATGATGGCTCATCAGCACCCATTTGCCGTAGCGCTCCACCAGAGGCCGTCCGCCCTTGGCCCCAATCCAATACGCAACCGCCGAGCCAAGATTGCAGCCCACCGCCCCAGCCGTCGCCGCCAAAAACAGGTTCATATGCCCCAGGTAAATCGCGTAGCCGGCAAACGGCATGATGATCTCTGAAGGCAGCGGAATGCACGCCGACTCAATGCCCATCAGCGCGGCAATCCCGGCGTATCCGCCAACATCGATCACGTGGGTTACGAACTGCACCAGGAGAGCAATAATTCTTTCGTTCATGAGCGCATTCAGTATATAGGTCTACGCCTGCCCCGCGCCGCTTCGCCCACGCCACAACCATGCACACGTTTGTCGTGAATGCCCATAGAAATCGCGGCCCAAGTCACGTCTTTGAGAACTGGGAGAAAATCCATCCCGCGAATTCTACGAAGCTCTATGCGGAACACAGGCCGAAGGCGTCTGCCGACCGCGGGTGGTGTGCCCCACCGCAGGTGGCGCAGGAGGTTTGCTACGATGAGGGGGTATTCAAATGAAAGGCAATCCCTTGGCCGAGTTCCCCCCAGTTCCGCTCACTCTCGAAGGCTCCAGCCTCCTCCATCAGTTCTTCCACTTCGACTGGAAAGCCTGGCGGACCACTCCGTCAGCCGACCGCGAGCGCATCGCTACCCAAGCCACAGGGGCGCTCAAGATACTCGAACGAGCCAATCCAGAATCCCCCATTCGCTCCGCGCTTTTCTCTGAGCTGGGCCACAAGGGCGACCTGATCCTCATTCACTTCCGCGACTCGCTTGAAGCCCTGAATCAGGTCGAGCTCGACCTCGCGCAGACCGGGCTCTACGACTACCTCATCCCCACGCATTCCTATGTCTCGGTTGTCGAACTCGGCCTCTACGAGTCCACCCGCAAAACCTACGAGTCCGCCGCCCTCAAGAACCTTGAAACGCATTCTGCCGACTGGAAGGCCGAGATCCACGCCGTGCTCGAGCGCTCAGCTTCCGCCATGGCCCCGCGCCTCTTCCCTTCCGTCCCCGAGGCCAAGTACCTCTGCTTCTACCCCATGGACCGCAAGCGCGGGGAGCAGGTCAACTGGTATACCGTTCCCTTCACCGACCGCCAGCGCATGATGCACGAGCACGGCATGATCGGCCGCCGCTACGCCGACCAGGTCAAGCAAATCATCTCCGGCTCGATCGGCATGGATGACTGGGAGTGGGGCGTCGACCTCTTCGCCGAAGACCCCGTCGTCTTCAAGAAGCTCATCTACGAAATGCGCTTTGACGAAGTCAGCGCCGTCTACGCCCTCTTCGGCCAGTTCTATATCGGCGTCCGCCTGCCCATCGAAAAACTCGGCGGTTGGTTGAGCGGAAAGCTGTAGCTGGGCACTCTAGATCTTGATTCGGAGACGCAGGAAGGAACGAAGCTTTCCCATTGAAGTCGACCATGCCCACAACGAAACAACCGCCGAAAAAATCCGCTAAGAGTTCACAGCGCGGCGACCTGGCCCCCGACCGAATCGCCGCCACCTTGATTGCCCTCGACGAAGCCTATCCCGCCGTCGAGTGCGCCCTCACCCACCGCTCCCCCTGGGAATTGCTTGTGGCGACGATCCTCTCCGCCCAATGCACCGACGTCCGCGTCAACATGGTCACACCTGAGTTGTTCAAACGCTTCCCCACCCCCACCGCCATGTCCAAGGCAACACTGCCCGAACTTGAAGCCCTCATTCGCACCACAGGCTTCTTCCACAACAAGGCCAAATCCATCCAGGGAGCAGCCAGGACAATTACCACAGAATTCAAAGGCCAGGTCCCGCAAACCCTCGCTGAACTCATCACCATTCCCGGCGCCGCCCGCAAGACCGCCAACGTCGTCCTCGGCGTCTGCTTCAACAAGGCCGAAGGCGTCGTCGTCGACACCCATGTCTTCCGCATTGCCCGCCGCCTTGGCTTCGCCAAAGGGGATACACCCCAAAAAGTCGAGCAGGAACTCATGCGCATCCTGCCCCAGGACCATTGGATCGCCTTCTCCCACCAGCTCATCCACCATGGCCGCCAGATCTGCGACGCCCGCAAGCCCAAATGCGATCGCTGCAGTCTCGAACAGCTGTGCCACTCCAAAGCCAAAACCTGGCAGTCCTGAATATTTCCGACGAACCGCTGCGCTCGCCGCGCTCGCGAGACAGCATCTGCCCCGAAGAGCGAACTTATTGTTGAACGTATCGAACGAAAGCGGCGATCAATCCTGGCAGATCCGAAGTACTCGCCTCAACCGCAGGTTCCCAACCCAGGTCGCGTAAGGTCGCACTCGTGATCGGCCCGATCGAAACAGCGGCAACGCCGCCAAACGGCCACGCGATGCCAGCCGTTCGTGCCGCCCCCTCGAGATGTGTCACGCTCGATGAACTGGTGAACGTAGCGGCATCAAAACCTTCGGCAATCGCCCGAAGTAACAGTTCCGGCGCAGCCTCTGGCATCACGTTCCGATAGGCGTCGACAACATCGACAACAGCGCCCGCTTCGCGTAACGCATCGGGAATCACATCCCGCGCAACCGCCGCCCGCGCCAACAGGATCCTCTGCCCCGCAACGCCGCCAGCCAGCCCCTCAACCAAACTCTCGGCTACGTATTTAGCAGGGACAAAGCTAACGCGCAGTCCCGCCTCGCGCGTCGCCTCAGCCGTGCCTTCCCCCACTGCCGCCACTTTGATTGATCCCGGCTGTGGAAGAGCAATCCCCAACACTGCTGCCCTTGTGACAAGTGCGCGAACGGAATTGGCGCTCGTCAAAACAAGCCAATCACAAGTGTCAAGCCTGCGTAGGGCCGCATCCAGTGGAGCAAAGCTTGTGGGAGTCCGAATCTCCAGCACCGGAACCTCGACAGGTTTCGCGCCCAGCGCCCGCAAACCCTCACTGAGCTTCCCCGCCTGGTGCAAGGCGCGAGTCACCAGGACGCGCTTCCCCGCCAACGGCAGTTGCGTCAGTTCGCACCCCCGTCCGCGGCCGCAAGGAGCGGTCCGGCTCCGGCCTGCATCAGCTTTTCAGCGGTCAGCTTCCCCAGCGCCGCCGGGTCAGCTCCGATCCAGGGTGCAAGGTGAAAGACGCGCACCGCTGAACCCGTCGCCGGATCAGCCACGACGCCGAATATCTCGGCCCAATTGCCACCGCCGGCCGACCATTCAGGATTTCGCCGGCAGTGGATCCCGATTGGAACCTGGCAACCACCGCCCAGCGAAGCGAGGGCAACACGCTCCAATGTCACTGCAAATCGCGTATCCGCATCGTCGAGGAAAGCTACGGCCGCAATTGTCGCCGCATCCCCATTCCGCGTCTCAATTCCCAGCGAACCCTGCCCGGCTGCCGGGCAAAAATCCTTAGGCTCCAGCCGTTCGCGAACCCACTCCGTCTTCTCCAGCCGATCCAGCCCTGAAGAGGCCAGCAGAATCGCGTCCACCTGGCCCTCGGCCAACTTGCGCAGCCGCGTATCTACGTTGCCCCGGAACTCAACCGCCTCAATATCCGGCCGCAGAGCAATGAGCTGTGAGCGGCGCCGCTGGCTGCTTGTTCCCACACACGCGCCCTTGGGCAGTTCGGACAGGCTCAAGTGCTTCACTGACACAAATGCGTCTCTCGGGTCCACGCGTACGGGCGTGGCCGCCAGCGCAAACGGTTTCGGCAACTCCGTCGGCAGGTCCTTCAGCGAATGCACCGCCAGGTCCACGCGTCCTTCCGCCATCGCTTCCTCAATCTCCTTGGTGAACATCCCTTTGGAACCGACCTGCGCAAATGTCACTTCCTGCAGTCGATCGCCGGTGGTCTTGATGATCTCGATCTCGACCTCGTGCCCCTCGCCGCGTAGCAAAGCCGCAACGTGGTTCGCCTGCCACAAGGCCAGTTGCGAGCCCCTGCTTCCAATGCGAAGTTTCATTGCCGGGCCTCAATGCGCGCTTCCGGTTCGCTCACGCTCTGTTCTCCAGCCTTCTCTGTCGCAGAACTCGTCGTAGCAGTCTGACCTTTCGGTTCTGCTTCATCCACCGCGCTTGCAGAAACAGACCAAGCCTCGCACAGCGCATCCAGTCTGGCCGAATTGCCTTCGCGGGCGGCTTGTTTCAGCGCCTGCATCGGCGGATGCAGAAACTTGTTCACCAGTCCGCGGGTCAATGCTTCCACAGCCGCAATCTGCTCCGCGCTTAGCGAGCCCAACCGCACCTGCACCCGTCGCAGCTCAGCCTGGCGAATCTCTTCCGCCTGCCGCTGCAGGGCCACAATCGCTGGAGCCACATTCACCGTCCGTTGGCGCTGCTGGAATCGTTCCACCTCGCGCGCAATCAGCGTCTCTGCGTCGCCGGCCTCTCTGCTGCGCTCGGCCATGTGCGCCGCGGCCACCGCCTGCAGGTCATCGATATCGTAAACAAAAATGCCTTCCAGCTTGCCCATCGCCGGATCAACGTCGCGTGGCACGGCAATGTCGATAAAGAACATCGGCCGGTTGCGACGGCGATGCATGAACGCCTGTCCATGCTCACGCCGAAATATCGGATGCGGCGCGCCCGTCGAACTGATGACGATATCCGCTTCGCTCGCGGCTTCATAGAGCTTTTCGAACGGAATCACACGACCCTCAAACTCCTCGGCCATCAGCCGAGCGCGCTCCTGGGTCCGGTTGCTCACCAGGATGGCCCCTGCCCCCTGTTGCACCAGGTGGCGCGCAGCCAGTTCGCTCATTTTGCCTGCGCCCACCAGGAACACCGTCCGCCCTTGCAGTGAACCGAAGATCTTTTTCGCCAGGTCGACAGCCACTGACGCGATCGAAACAGAACTCGAACCAATCTCTGTCTCTGTGCGAACCTTTTTGGCCGCAGCAAAGGCGCTCTGTAGCAGGTGTTCCAACTGCCCTGCCACCGTGCCGGAAGCGCGCGCCACGTTGAATGCCTCTTTTACCTGGCCCAGAATCTGCGGTTCGCCTACGACCATTGAATCCAGACTCGAAGCCACGCGAAACAGGTGCCGCACAGCATCTTTATCACGCCGCTCATAAATGTGAGGTTCCAGCAGCGCCGGGTCCAGCCCGAAGTGGCGGTGCAGAAATCCAGTCAGGTCCACATTCTCCGTCTCAACGGCAGCCAGCAGCTCTACTCGGTTGCATGTGGAAACAATCATGCATTCGGTCACTCCCGGCGTCGCGGCGAGGGCGCGCGTCGTCTCCGGCAGTTCTTCGCGTGAGATCGCAATCTGCTCCCGCACCGAAATGGGCGCAGTCTTGTAATTCACGCCAATGAGCGAGAGGGTCATTGAGGACCGTACCTGTGCACGTGGCTGAAGAGGTTGGCCGCCCACACGGCGATCATGACCACGAACACCGCTCCGGAAAGGTAGGCGGCCTTGCGCCCACGCAGCCCTGCGCTTCTCCTCACCAGCAGCAGGACCACATAAACGGCCCAGCTGACGAAGGCCGCAATGATTTTAGGATCGAGAAAATAGGACGCACCGAGCGGCGTTTCCTGCGCCAGCACAGAACCAATGACCAGCCCAACCGTCATGCACGGAAAGCCGAATTCCAGCGTGGCATGGGAGATGCGCTCCAGCGTATCCAGCGGTGGCATCCAGTCCAGTGGCGCCCACCATGAGTCCTGGCCTGGCTTTGGCTTGCTCTTGATGCGGTTTTCCTGCAGTAGGTAGAGCACTGAGGCCAGCATGCTGAAGCAGAGCGCAGCGTACGCTACCAGCAGCGCGGCAATGTGCGCCACCAGCCAGCTCGTTCTCACCCCTTCTGACGGGAAGTGGTAGCGATCCGGCCCCAGCGCCGGCACCAGCACCAGAAAGAACGTTGCCGGCAAGGCAAAGATGCCAAGGGAGATAGCGTCATAAAGCCACCAGACAAGAAAAAACACCCCGGCGACGGCAAAGCCCAGCAGTGACTCCACCTCGCGAGCGCCCACCGGCATCCACCTGTGGGCCTGCACGAGCATCTCTATAACGGATACAAAGTGAATGAAGAAGCCAAGGCCGGCCAGGCGAACACAGCTCTTACGCCAACTCACCAGCCCGTAGAGCACGGCCGGAAAGACAGCAACGCATGCCGCCGCGTAGAGGATAGCCGCCACTCGTAGCCAAAGCAGATACATATCGATCTTCACTTTACGGTGCCAATGACCAGTATACTGTGACGCAAATCACCAAATGGAGCGCTCGATGAACCTCAATTGAGGACTGAGAGTTCCTCTCCCAAGGCATTCTGAACCTAGTGAGCGGGGATCTCGAACTGGGATTGTGGACACAATTGGCGTTGCAGGCATCCTGCGAGGGATTGAGGTAGGCTGCCGAGAATTCATGGGGTGCTGGGGGGCAAGCCCTAGCGGGCTTCGCAGCAACACTACATGAAGCTCACGCCGGAGCGGGCGACCGGAGCGCCATCCCCGGACTGTGCGCCGCTGATGGTCACGATGACATAGTAGGATTTGACCGGCGGTCGCCGAGCAGACCCATTCTGCCAACGCCTGAGATTCATGCCATCGTTCCGCTCCGTAAGCGAACCAATGGCATGCTCCAAACCTTGACAGGGTGGGCGAGCTCCGATGAGAACCTTGAGGGATCTCGCGAGGCGCTACTGGTGATCCGTGGTCGTGGTCGTCGTGTCGGTGTGTGCCCGATCGGCTGGGACCGTGGTTGTGGTCATGGTGTCGGTGTGTTCCCGCACGACTGGGGCTTCAGTTGTAGTCGTCTTTTCTTTCACCTTTGTCTTGCTGTGATGGTGCCTGTACTTCGTTTTCGTCTCGGTCGTCTGGTTGGTTTGGGTTTGCGGGCGACTGTCGTGAGTCTCTGTAGTGGTTGTGGATTGCGTGGCCTCCTGGGCCGTTACCGGCAGCGAAAGTGCAAGCACGGCGAGTGGCCCGAAGGCGACAGCAGATAGCTTCCTGAATCTCATTCGATTCTCCTTGTTTTCCCTGGATAGGATGCATAACGACGCACGGAACCCGACCGTCGCAAACGCACTCCTCGAGATCTAGGTTCGCTTATCAGCGGACGTGATGCTGAGCAGAAAGGCTCGGTGCGTCAGCCAGGGCAGGAAAAGGGCGTTTCAAGTCCAGGTTGGAGGAAATGGCAGGGTGAGCGGAGTCAAGAGATTAGAGGAGCGCCAGTTGCCCGTAAATAAGGCCAAACACGCGACCTCCGAGGTCCGAATTGAGTACAAAGGCGCTCAGGGAAGCAAGAAACATGCGCAGGGCATTCTTCGTGGCTCCTTTCCGATGAGAGGAGTTGCGCGGCTACGGTAATCTTAAAGCCAGCGTGAACCGGAACGACCTCCAACCCGAAGCCCTGCAGTCTCCTGTCTTGGAGACAGCGCCCGCTGAGGCACCTCCATTCACGCATCCACCCGACAAAGCTGTCACGGAGTTGACGCCGTTCATGCGTCAGTGGACCGCCGCCAAGCGGGAAAACCCCGATGCGCTTTTGTTCTTCAGGATGGGCGACTTCTACGAGCTGTTTTACGACGATGCGGTCACCGTGAGCCGCGAGTTGCAGCTGACATTAACGGCACGCGACCGGGAACGCCTGCAACCCATGTGCGGGGTACCTTATCACGCAGTTGAAAGCTACCTCACCCGCCTGCTCCGCAAGGGCTACCGCATCGCCATCTGCGATCAGATGGAAGATCCAAAGCTCACCAAGAAGATCGTCCGCCGTGAGGTCACCCGTGTGTTGACCCCGGGAACAGCTCTCGACGCGGCGCTGGGGCAGGAGCAGAACAACTTTCTGGCGGCATTGTTTGCGAGCGGCTCGGAGAAGAACCCGGTCTATGCCGTGGCGCTGCTCGATGTGTCCACGGGAGAATTTCGTACCGCAGAATTCTCAGGGCCTGCTGCGTGCCAGCAGGCGGTGGATGAAGTAGTGAAGGCCGGCCCCAGCGAGGTGCTGCTGCCCGAAAGCGCGGAGCTGCCCACTCTTCTGGAACGGATTCCCGCGCGAACCCGGGTTCCTGACTGGGTGTGGAGCACAGAGTTCGCCGTGCCTCTCGTCCAGCGCCAACTGAATGTTCGATCGCTAGAAGGGTTTGGCCTCGACAACCATCCGGCAGCCGCCACCGCTGCCGGTGCGGTGTTGCACTATGTCCGCACCACGCAGAAGATCGACGCGCTGCATATAGACAGTCTGAGATTTCAAGAGCATTCCAGTGCGCTCGAACTCGACCAGGTAACAGTTCGCAATCTCGAACTTGTCGAGCCGCTCTTCATGGGTCAGGACGACCGGGCGACGCTCTTTCACACCCTGGATGCGTGCCAGACTCCGATGGGCAAACGCCTGCTGCGCGCGACGATCCTTCGGCCGCTGGTTGACGCTGCAGTGTTAGAGGCTCGCTATGAAGCGGTGGCAGAGGCACACAAAGACTTGCTGAAGCGGGAAGAAATTCGGCGTGCGTTTGCCGGAATCCTCGACCTGGAAAGGCTTCTCGCGCGCCTCAGCCTTGACTCCGCCGGCCCACGCGATGTGCGGGCCCTGGCAGCGAGTCTCAGCAGGCTCCCCGCCCTCAAGATTGCGCTCGGCGCCATGGACGCCGTACAGTGGCGCAGCGTCAATCAGCGGCTTGGTGCGCTCGAAGAGACGACTGCGCGCATTCAGACCACCCTCGTCGAAGAACCCCCGTTGACGCTGGTGGATGGCGGCGCAATTGCGTCGGGCGTTGATGCCGAATTGGACGAGTTGCGCGTAATTTCAACAACCGGCCGTCAGGCAATCGCGGCGATTGAGGAGCGAGAACGAACCAGGACCGGAATAGCCTCGCTCAAGGTCCGCTATAACTCAGTATTCGGTTATTACATCGAGATCACCAAAGCCAACATGTCGCTGGCTCCCGCCGACTACGAACGCAAGCAGACACTCGTCAATGCAGAACGTTTTACAACGCCCGAGTTGAAAGAATACGAGCGCAAGATCCTCACCGCACATGAGCGCTGCATCGAGATCGAGAAGAGATTATTTGCCCAGTTGCGAAACGCAGTGCTCGAAGCCGCCGGCCAAATTCGCCGCAGTTCTGCCGCCGTAGCAGAGGCGGACCTGCTGGCAAACTTTGCCCATCTGGCGGCCCTTCGGCGCTATGTGCGCCCGACCATCGTCGCCGAGCTTGTAATCGAGGCAGTCGCCGCCCGCCATCCTGTCATCGAGCAATGGATGGAAGAGACGCGTGAGGGCCGATTCATTGCCAATGATCTGTATCTGAATGCACCAGACCAACGCGAAAACGCAGAGGGCCCGAGCCTGCTCCTCATTACTGGCCCCAACATGGGCGGCAAGAGCACCTATCTGCGCCAGGCGGCCATGCTCATTCTTCTTGCTCAAATGGGGAGCTTCGTGCCCGCGGAGAGTTTGCGCTTTGGGCTTGTCGACCGCATCTATACCCGCATTGGCGCCAGTGACAACGTCGCGCGCGGACGATCCACCTTCATGGTTGAAATGACCGAGACAGCAACCATTCTGAATACGGCCACCAACAGATCGCTCATCCTGCTGGATGAAATGGGCCGCGGAACAGCGACCTTTGACGGGCTGAGTCTGGCCTGGGCAACGGTCGAGTACCTTCATGCCGAAACAGGAGCTAGGACGCTCTTTGCCACGCACTACCATGAGCTCACCATCTTGGCTGAGAAGCTGCCCCGCGTGCGAAATCTTCGTGTCGGCGTAAAAGAGGCAGCGGGCGGAATTGTATTCCTCCATAACATTGAGCCCGGCGCAGCCAGCAAAAGTTACGGCATCGAAGTTGCACGCCTGGCCGGCCTGCCTGCGGCGGTGATCGAACGTGCCAAGCGCGTACTCCGCCAGCACGAGAAGCAGGAGCGCCAGAGCGTTCAGGTAGAAACAGCTGATCCGGTGCAGTTGACCATCTTCACCCCGCTGTCGCAACGCATCGTCGACCGCATCGAAGCGACGGATGTGAATTCGCTAACTCCTTTGCAGGCATTGAATCTGCTCGAAGAGTTGCAGCAGGAATTGAAGGAAAAAGGATGACGACAAGCCTTCGCCGTGCGGCGGGAAGTCTGCTTGTGGTTGGACTCTCCGGTGCGGAGCTGACCAATCTCGAACGCGCGTGGCTCAAGCTCATCCGACCTGCCGGCATCATTCTGTTTCGGCGCAACATTCAGGATGCCAAGCAGACCCGAACCTTGCTCGCCGAGGCCACCGCGTTGTGCGCCCCGCACAGTTTCCGTTGCGTGGATGTGGAGGGTGGTACTGTTGATCGGCTTCGTGATGCGCTCGCGCCAATGCCCTCAGCGCAAGCGGTGATGAACGCGGCCATGATGACGGGCAAGGCTGCATTGATTCGCGAGCAAGGGGAGTTGGTGGCGCAAGGCGTCAAGGCTTTCGGCTTCAACACAACGCTTGCGCCAGTGCTCGACCTCGCGCTTGCTGAATCGGCTGTCGTGATGGGCACTCGGGTTGCAGCTTCAACTTCTGCCGGCGTTGTCGAATATGCGCGCCACTTCCTGGCCGGGCTGGCTGCACGCGGGGTGGTAGGCTGCGCCAAGCATTTTCCTGGACTGGGCGCCGGCACGCTCGATTCGCACCTTGAAACACCGTCTATCCGCAGCAGTTGGAGCCAGCTTTGGAGACAGGACTTGGCTCCGTATCGCGAGTTGCGCGATCAGTTGCCGATGATCATGGTCAGCCACGCGGCATACCCCGGCACTCCAGGCAAACATCGCCCCGCCAGCGTCTCCGCCTTCTGGATCAACATGGTACTGCGAAAGCACATCGGCTATCGAGGCATCATCTTCTCCGATGATTTTGAGATGGGCGGCATCCTCAAATTCTTGTCGATGGAAGAAGCCGCCGTTGCCACAATCCGTGCTGGAATGGACTTAGTGGAGATTTGCCACAGCCCGGATCTGATCATGCGCGCGTACGACGCTTTGATCATTGAGGCAGAACGTTCCATCCCTTTCCGCGATCTGCTCATCGTAAAGACGAGGCGTGTTGCCCGGCAGCGTGCCGCACTGCTTCCTGGCGAGCTGCCCAAAGCTCTCTCATTGCGGCAATTCGAGGCTTTGCGCGCCAAGGTTCTACGCTTGAGCGAAGAGGTCAACTCCACCCATACGGCATCGGAGGAGCCGTACGCATGAGCGCCAGGACCATGACTGTAGCCGGCATCATGAGCGGCACTTCAGCAGACGGAATTGATGTGGCAGTGGTGCGGATTGCGCCTGACAGCCTCCGTCCGGCTCTCACGTTGATTGCCCATGAGGGATTCGCCTTTTCCGCTTCGCTTCGCCGAGCAGTCCTTGCCGCAATGAATGCACCTTCAATTTCAACGGCCGAGCTTGCCCGCTTGAACTGGCGGCTTGGCATTGCCTACGCTGAGGCAGTGCGTGAGACGGTCAAGAGCCACAATGTGAAAGTGGACCTGGTTGGCTGCCACGGACAGACGTTGTTTCATCAGCCGCTTCCTCTCAAATATGCGGGGCGATCTTTTGCATGCACCTGGCAAGCTGGCGAAGCACAGGTAATTGCCGCCGAAATTGGCGTCCCTGTAGTCTCCAACTTTCGTCCCTCTGACATGCTCGCCGGCGGCCAGGGCGCGCCATTGGTTCCGCTCCTCGATTACGTTTTGTTTGCCCACTCCAAGCGTGGCCGCGTCCTTCAAAACATTGGCGGTATCGCCAACCTCACAGCAATTCCCGCAGGAGCCGGCTCCGACCAGGTGATTGCATTCGACACAGGTCCGGGTAACATGGTCATCGACGCCCTCGCACAGCAGCTCTTTAAAAAGCCGTTAGACCGGAATGGCGCCATTGCCGCAGATGGACAAATCCTCGGACCGGTCCTGGCACGTGCGTTGCGCAATCCCTATTTCGCTCTCAAGCCACCGCGCACGGCCGGACGGGAACAGTTTGGACGCGAGTACGCCGCGAAGCTTCTTAGAGACTGCCAGCTTTCCAGTACCAGGCCCGAAGATGCATTGGCCACCGCTACCGCACTCACCGCGGAAACCATTGTGCGGAGCTACAAGCAATTCTGCAAGCCAGAGATGAAGAACGGCAATGGAGTCGACTACATTGTCTCTGGCGGAGGCGCGCGCAACCGGACGCTGATGGCGATGCTGGCGCAGAAGCTTGAGCCGCTTGGCTGCGACCTGGCTGCCAGCGAGCACTTTGGCTTGCCCGCGGAAGCCAAGGAAGCGGCGGCCTTTGCTCTCCTCGCATGGCAAACCTGGCATCACCGGCCCGGCAATGTGCCTGCGGCAACAGGAGCAAGTCGTCCGGTAATTCTTGGGCAGGTAACCTATGCGTAGGCTCCTCGCGCTTGCCGCCCTGCTCGCGCTCGCCGGCTGCCACGGCTCGCAACCAGACCCCGGCACAGTTGTCTTCCTTATTGAAAGCAGTCCTGCAAATCTCGATCCTCGCATCGGAACCGATGCCCAATCTCAGCGCATCGATGCCCTGCTCTTTGATGGTCTTGTGGCCCGCGACGCCAGCTTTCAATTCGGACCTGCCCTGGCTGATCGCTGGGAGCAGCCGAACCCGCAGACACTCGTCTTCCATATCCGCAGCGGCGTGCACTTCCACGACGGCCGTCCTCTCACTGCGCGCGATGTCGTGTGGACGATTGACTCGATGATCCACCCAGCCAACCCCGGCGCTGTCATATCTCCCAAGGCCGCCGCTTTCACCTCAGTCGATACCATCGCCGCATCCGATGAGCTAACAGTTGTTTTCCACCTCAAACACGCCGACAATTTCTTACTCACAAACCTTTCGACGGGCGCCATCGGGATAGTTCCGGAAGGCAGCGGAAAAGACTTCTGGCAGCACCCGGTTGGAACCGGGCCCTTCAAATTCGTTAGCCAGCAAATCGATCAGGACGTGGTTGTCGAGCGCAACCCGCTCACTTGGACCGTTCAGCCTAAGCTCGATCGGATTCGTTTTTCTGTCGTTCCTGATGCAATTACGGAGTCTCTCGAGTTGGAAAAGGGCTCCGGCGACGTGGCAGTCAACTCCCTTCCCATGGACGCTCTACCGGTGCTTGCCGCCCGCCCCAACCTGCAATTGGAGGAGGCTGGTGGTACTGAGATTCAATACCTGGGCTTCAATCTGCTCGATCCCTTGCTCAAAGATGTGCGCGTGCGCCAGGCCATCGCCTGCTCCATCGACCGTGGACTGATTATTCAGACCCTCATGCTCAACCACGCGCGGCCGGCGTCCAGTTTGCTGCCCACCAGCCATTGGGCCTGGACCGGTGATGTTGCGCAATATGACTTCGATCCGGTGCGAGCGAGGCGATTGCTGGATGAAGCCGGACACCATCCTGGCGCCGACGGTGTCCGCTTTCACCTCACGATGAAAACCAGCAACGACGAAGGCGCCCGTCTTCTTGCCGCAGTGCTTCAGCAGCAATTGGCCTCAGTCGGAATTGCCCTGGATCTGCGTAGCTACGAATATGCCACCTTCTATTCCGATGTCACCCGCGGCGTCTTTCAAATGTATTCACTGCGCTGGGTCGGCATCGTGCAGCCGGACATCTTCAGCTATGCCTTCTCGACCTCATACTTCACCCCCAAAGGCGCGAACCGAGGTCACTACTCCAATCCACGGTTTGATGCGCTTGTTGACGACGCAGCCTCCAGCCAGGATTTGTCGAAGCGCCGCGCAGAATATGTTGAAGCCCAGCAAATCCTCGCCCGCGATCTGCCCGCCATTAATCTCTGGTACCGGGATACGGTTGTCGTCCACAGCCGGCGCTTGACCCACATAGTTCCCTCGCCGCTGGGAAGCTACGCGTTTCTTGAAACGGCAGAACTGACGCATTGAGCGCACATCGCCCTCTCGGCCTGCTGTCGAAATCGCAACCACTAAACTAAAGAAACATATCTAGTTGCCGACGTTTTCGAAGAATCTCCCGCAACATGGCACGCTCTGAACTGGTTCCCTCAACCTTTTGGAGCATTGGCTCGTCTACAGAAAAGGGATTTAATTTTCCGCCCCGGCCTGTGGCAAGAATGGGTTCGTGGAGAAGAACGGTTTATGAGAAGAAAGTTGCAGATCCGGATTCCGTCCTCAGTAGTGCTATGCACGATTTCGAGGCCGTTAGTGGTTGCGGCACTGTTGGCGACAGCTTTTGCAGGCTCGCCGATTGCTCGGGCACAGACGCCCGCTGCTTCCCGCTTTTTGGGCACCATCTCGGCCATCAACGGTGACACGCTTGCCGTCAAGGTTGACGCCGACGGCGATCGCCAGGTTCAGGTACCTTCCTCGGCGGCACTCAAGCGGATCGCACCCGGACAAAAGGATCTCAGCACAGCCGCTTCGATCCAGTTCAGCGATTTGGCAGTAGGCGACCGTGTGCTCGTAAGGCTTGACCCGGATGCACCCGCCGGAATCGCGCAGGCCCTGCAGATTGTGGCCATCAAGCAGCAGGACGTCGCCCAGAAACAACAGGCTGACCGCGAGGATTGGCAACGACGAGGCGTTGGCGGCCTGGTGAAGAGCGTTGACCCCGCATCCGGCGTCATTGTGTTGACAACTGGCGCTGGGGCAACAGCCAAAACCTTCAACGTCCACACCACCAAGAAGACCGTACTCAAGCGATATGCACCCGCCTCGGTAAGCTTCGATGCAGCAGTGCCGGCGCCGATCGATGCGATTCATGCCGGCGACCAGTTGCGAGCCCGCGGTGCCAATAACGCCGACGGCACTGAAATTGCCGCTGAAGAAGTAATTAGTGGGACCTTTCGCAATATCTCCGGAACCATTTCGTCGATTGATCCTGCAACATCGACGCTGGTTCTGAAGGATCTGACAACCAAGAAAGTGGTGACCATCCACATCACCCCGGACGCGCAGATGCGGCGTCTTCCAGACCGCATGGCACAGATGCTGGCGATCCGTCTGAAAGGAACTTCGGCAGGGGGCGGCGGCGGATTCGGCGCCAATGCTCAATCTGCTACGGGTGGCGCGGCTCCCGCACAACGCGGTGGTCAGGGCCAGTATGGCGGCTCAAGCGGTGGCTCTGGTGGAGGCGCAGGTCAAGGGACCGGCAGCGGTCAATCCGGAGCTGGAGGCGGCGATTCGCAACAGATGCTCAGCCGCGCTCCGGCAATTCAATTGGCCGACCTAAAGAAAGGCGACGCGGTCATGCTGGTCTCGACAGACGGCACTACAGATGTCACCGCGATCACATTGCTGGCGGGCGTTGAACCATTGCTCGAAGCTCCCGCAGCCAGCCAGAGCCTGCTCAACAACTGGAGCATGAACTCGGGCGCAGGCGCGGCAGAAGCAGCAGCACAGTAAACGCACAACCATCTTCAAGGGAAACAAGCGAGGGACTGGTGTACTCAAAATTGCATTGCTTTCATCTTTATGTAGTTGTTATGACGCTCGGCCTTAGCGGAACCCTTTCGGCGCAGGGCCAATCATCAGCGCCGACGGTCCAGAGCTCCACGCCGGCAGTTCAAACCCCGGCACAGGCGCCGGTCACGCCAACGGCACCAGCCGCGTCTGTCTCTACTGGCATCTTGCGCGGACATATCACCGACCCCACAGGGGCGCTCATTCCTGGTGCCACGGTCACCGTGACAACTGGGGATGGAACCGTCGTCAGGAGCACCACTGCGGACGCTTCAGGCGCCTATTCAGTCAACGGCCTCAAGGCCGGTGGCTACATTGTGCAGGCTTCCTTTGAGGGCTTCGCGCCTTTTACTTCACCTACAATTCAGCTCGCTCCCGGCCAGTCCAAGCGCGTCGATATTTCCATGGCCATTGAGGTCGCGCAGCAAAGCGTCACCGTCACCGACGACACGCCCATGGTCAGCATCGATGCCAGCGGGAACGCAAACGCCATCGTCATTAAGGGTAAAGACCTCGAAGCGCTCTCCGACGATCCCGATGAACTCTCCAACGAATTGACGGCTTTGGCTGGCCCCTCAGCCGGACCGAACGGAGGACAGATCTACATCGACGGGTTCACAGGTGGGCAACTGCCCCCCAAGTCGGCAATCCGAGAGATTCGCATCAACCAGAACCCGTTTTCAGCCGAGTTCGACAACCTGGGCTATGGGCGCATCGAAATCCTGACCAAACCCGGGACGGACACGCTGCACGGGCGGTTCTTCCTGCAGGGGAATGACAAGGCATTCAATACCGGAAATCCGTTCACCACTGTGATCCCTGAGTACCATAGTCTTCAATACAACGGCAGCCTCAGCGGGGCGCTGAACAAGAAGGCGTCGTTTTTCGTCAGCCTGGAAGGGCGCAATCTCCAGAATGTGAGCGTCTACACAGCCGATACTGGGGTCTTGAATTCCTCCGGTGTATATGTACAGGACACCTTGACGGGCGGTTTGTTCAACCCTGGGACACATATCAATGTTGGGCCGCGCCTCGATCTGCAGTTGGGCGAGAAGAACACGCTGACCATGCGCTACCAGTTCTTTCTCAACGACTCGAGCGGCAATATTGGCCCTAACGATGGATTGCCCTCGCTCGCCACCACCTCGAATTCGACCGAACACCAGGTGCAGATTACCGATTCGCAAATTATCAACGATCGGATTGTGAACGAGACCCGGTTCCAGTGGCTCCTGGACCGGTCTTCGTCAGGTTCAACAGGTACTGCGCCCCAGGTGAGCGTGCCGGGGTTCTTTGTGGGCGGCAATTCGACAAACCAGACGACATCGGATCACACCAACCACCTTGAATTGCAGAACATTACCACTATGTCGGTAGGCGCGCAGGCTATCAAATTCGGCACACGAATACGCGACAACCGGGACGCCAGCTCGAATAATGGGGATTTTAACGGCAGCTTCAGCTTTCCATCGTTGAACGCTTACCTGGATACGGTGAACGGCCTTGCGCAGAACGAGAGCTTTGCTACGATTGCCTCTAACTGCCCAACAACGCAAACCGGCGGCTGCCTGCCTAACAAGTTGAGTTACAACACAGGCGCACAAGGAGCTTTGGCCAACGTCTTTGACGCCGCACTGTTTTTTCAGGATGACTGGAAAGCAAACAAGAACCTCACCCTCTCCGGTGGCCTGCGTTTTGAATCGCAGAACCATGTTTCTGACCACGACGACTGGGCTCCGCGCGTCGCCTTTGCCTACGCGATTGATGGCCACAAGAACGGGACACAGCCAAAAACGGTGCTGCGCGGAGGCTATGGCTTCTTCTATACCCGATTCTCGCTGACCAATCTGCTGAATCTGGAGCGTTATAACGGTACGGCCAGTGCTCAGGCGCAAACGGTGATTAACAACCCAACATGCTTCAATGCGACCGGTCTGAGCGCTGTTAATCTTGCTTCATGCGGACCGGCGGCAGAGGTATCGAACACGATCGAAAGGGTGAGCCCAACCTACCGATCGCCCTACACACAGCAGTTCGGAACCAGTCTCGAACGCCAGTTGACCAAGACAACGACCGTTACGCTCACCTACCTCCACTCTTTTGGCGTGCACCAGATGGCTACGCGCGATGCCAACGCATATCTTCCGGGGACCTTCCAATTCGGCAGCACCACATTGACTGGCGTGCGACCCAACCCCTTGCTGGGAATCGTGGACCAGTATTATCCGGAGGCGGTGTTCAAGGAAAACCAGCTGATTGTAAATGTCAATGCCCGGTTCACTCCGAACTTTAACCTGTCGGGCTTTTACACTGTCGCTGAAGCTAACACCGACGACGCCGCCGGAACTGCTTCGAACTCCTACAACCTGAGCCAGGACTATGGTCGCGCGCCCTTTGTCGGACGTCAGAGCATGTTCCTGATCGGGAGCTACACGGGGCCGTGGAAGATTTCGTTTAACCCCTTCATGATTGCTCAGGCGGGCAGACCGTTCAACGTTACGACTGCCAACGATCTTACCGGCGACAACTTCTTTAACAACCGTCCTTCCTTCGCAAGCGCAACATCGAATCCGGCGGATGTTGTCCAAACTACCTTTGGCGCGCTTGATACCGTTCCCCAGCCTGGTGAAACGCTTATTCCGATGAATCTCGGAAATGGCCCGGCCGCGGTGGCCGTGAACCTGCGCGTTAGCCGCTCCTTCGGCGTCGGACCAAAGATTGGCGCGGCAGCGGCACAAAGCAACGGGGGCAACGGTGGCGGCCCTCCCCCTGGCGGTCCTCCTCCGGGCGGCGGCCGCGGCGGTGGTGGCGGCGGCGGTGGTGGATTTGGCGGCGGGTTTGGCGGTGGAGGCGGCCGCGGTGGTGGTGGATTCGGTGGAGGCGGCATGAGCAATACTGGCCACAAGTACTCACTAACATTCAGCGCCCAGGCTTCGAATATTTTTAACGACATCGACTATGGACTACCGACGGGAGCTTTGATTCCGACGCTGAATACCGCAACGGGACTCTACGGACCGGGTAGCCGATTTGGTCAGTCAACCAGTCTGGCGGGCGGCATCTTTTCTGGCTCCGGCGGAGTCGCGGCCCGCCGTATCTTCTTCCAGGCCGCATTCTCGTTCTGATCGAGGGAACGCCAAAAACAGCAGAGGGCCGGAGCCAAACGCTCCGGCCCTCTGCTGTTCTGCTTACGGTGTCGCGGAGATCGCCGCCGGTTGTTCATTTGAAGCAAAAGCGTCGGTAATCGAGATGACTTTCATCTGTGCCTTCAGCGCATCGAAGGAAGCGGAACTTGTAACTGTCACCTCGACTGTCTCACCCGGAAGAAGGTTGAAGAAGTTGTCAGACACCTTCACGTCCAGATCACCGAAGGAGAGATAGACACTGCGCGCCAGCACTGGAGAGGCGATGCGAACCTTGTAGCCTCCACTCCCGCCTGTAGTCTCCACGTTGAGCACGGCCGGCTTCAGATGAACTTCCTTCGTCGGTGCCAGGTAGGTCAGGTTCCGCGAGATCTGATCGGCGCCGGCATTCAGTTCTGCCACAACGAACACGCTCGAAGTATCCGCCCCGCCCGCATCGGCAAGCTTTTTCAGCGGCCAGTCAAGGTAGACCTTGCTGCTCAGAGGCGTCACGTCTACTGAATGTGAATCCTCAAGCAGCACCTTGCCTGCAAAGTCCATGAGTCGCACTCGCAGCGTGACTGGAGCCACCTTGGTCTTGTCGGACACGATATACACCTTCAGCGAACCATCTTCGACGTGAGGCGACACAAGGACGGGCGCATAGAACCGGCGAGCATAATATTGAAGCGCCTTCCACCGCCCGTAGTAGTCGATCGAGGACCACGAAGCCACCGGCCAGCAGTCGTTCAACTGCCAAAAGATCGAGCCCATCGTCTCCGGTCGACTGCGCCTGAAGTGCTCCGCCCCAATCTTGATTCCCTCCGCCTGCAGCACCTGGCTCACGTAAAGAAAGCTCGCAAAGTCCTTCGGCTCCGAATAATCCTTCAGCAGATAATCGTGAATGATTGAATTGCCTTCATCGTTTTTTTGATGGCTCAGCATCACAGGCGTGAAGATCCCGGTCCGGTCCTCAGGAACAGTGAATGCATCGATCGTCTTGATCTCAGGAAACGACTGGAATCCATACTCGGTCACAAAGCGAGCATGATGCGTCTCATAAGTTGAGAACGGCACGCGTCCGTGCCACACATCCCAAATGTGGGCATCACCGCTTTGATAATGATCGTTCAGAGCTTCATAATCTGAGCTCGGCGAACTGGGCCAGTAGGGCGTCTCAGAGTTGAGCCGCGCCACCACCCTTGGCAAGATACCGCTGAACTCCGTCAGGTAATCCTGCCACATCTGGTATCGAACGTCCGCGGGCAGTTCGGACCTTCCCTTCCAGCCCAGCGCCGCTTCCGTCTCGTTGTTTCCGCACCAAACCACAATGCTGGGATGGTTGCGCAGCCTGCGCACCTGGTCATCCGCTTCTGCTTCGACGTTCAGCTTGAAGTCGTAAGTTCCGGGCTGCCAGTCGTTGCCGAACATAAAGTCCTGCCAGACCATGATTCCCAGCTCATCGCAGATCGAGTAAAAATCGTCCATCTCGTAGTAGCCTCCGCCCCAATGTCGGATCATGTTCATGTTCGCGTCGCGCGCCGACTCCAAAACGCGCCGGTAGCCGGCCGTAGTCACGCGATTGGGGAAACTGTCGAACGGAATCACATCCGCGCCTTTGGCGAAGACAGGAATGCCGTTCACGATGAGTTGGAATGAACGACCCCACTGGTCCAGGTGCCGGTCCAGCACAATCGACCGAAGGCCTGCCTTCACCTTGCGAGTTTCGGCTACCTGACCTGCGGTGCCGACCTGTGCCGTGAACTCATACAGCGGCTGGTCGCCATAGCCGGCCGGGTACCAAAGCTTCGGCTGCCGAATTTCGATGGGAAGATCAATGATGTTGCGCCCCGCATGAAGGCTCGTCAAGGTGCTCAGAGTGACCGGCTTGCTGCCGTCGGTGTATTGCACGCTGACCCGGGCCGAGCCGGAGCTGGCCGCTTCGACCTCAACCTCCGCGTCCGCGTGGGCCACATCCTTGCTTACGTCGCGCTGGCGGATGGCAAAGTCGGCAATGCGAACCTTGTCCCAGGCCTCCAACTGCACGGCTCGCCAGATTCCGCTGGTAACAAAGCGCGGTCCCCAGTCCCAGCCGTACTCATAAGCCGCCTTGCGAATGTAGGTCTTGGCTTCAGTCTTTGTCCTTGGCTGCCACGGGTCGCGCGCTGCCACTTCTGCTGCTGCCGTGATGGGTGATGGAAACACCACGCGGAGCAAGTTCTTGCCCGTGTGCAGATGACTCTTCACCGGCACTCGCCAGATGCGGAACATATTGCTTGCTGCCAGCACTTGGATTCCATTCACGTAGACCTGCGCGGCCGCATCCAGGCCGTTGAAGACCAGGTCAACATGCGAGCGGGCAAGCATCCCTGCGGTGGCATCGAAAGTCAGCCTGTACTCCCAACTGTCGTTTTCAATCCATTGCAACTTGGCTTCGTTGTCCTGAAAGAATGGGTCGTCTATCTTCTTGTTCGCCAGCAGATCCAAGTGAACGTCTCCCGGTACCGTTGCCGGGAGCCAACCCTCTTCCGGCTCTTGCGGCGCCGCGGTCACCTGCCGAAACTGCCAACCGTGATCCAGCGCCGTTACAGCATTCACAACGGGCCTCGCCTGCGCCTGCGCAATATTGTTTCCCATGCCAATTACCGCCGCCACAACAGCGCAGCAAACTACTGCAACAATTGCCCGCATTGCACGCTCTCCAAGGCCTTTCGTGGGATCATTTCCTGACTCGCGAAGGCTCAATCTGAAATTCGCTGATAAGGCTATCACGCTGGCATTGCCGCAGGACCGTCAACAGATCACTCATGAACAGCAAAAAGCGTCCGGCACAAAGCCTCCCACTCATTTGTCTTCGTATCCATGCTGAATCTGTTCTCGATCCGTTCCCGCGCCGCGCAACCAATCGTATGCCGGTCTTCTCCTGTTCGTTCGATGATGTCGAGCATGGCCCCGCCAAGCGCATCCGAATCCATGGGTGGCACCATCACGCCCGCTACTCCCATCGGTTCCCGAACGCCACCCACATCAGCCGCCTTGACCGCCTTTTCCATAGCCATAGCCTCGCCGAGTGCCAGTGGAATTCCCTGAGGAAGCTGATTGGACCGCGTCCATATCCAGGTTCACCACGGGAACTGCCGTCGCCCACTGCGCCGCGACAGGCGGACGCAAAACAAGGACTGTCACAGCGTGGCCGTGTACAGCCCAGATTCCACAAAGAGGGATGGTGAAACGACCATACCTCTCGCGGTCAGGCTCTGCGCGTCGAGGCGAACCGCCGGCCAAAGAGCGAGTCCACCGCAAACAGCCCAGGGCCAAGAATCAGGATCAAAAGCGCTGCAAACCAGTAGGTGTAAGGCGTCGCGCCGTAGAAGTCGCTGGGATTCGACAGAAGGTGAAAAAAGTTGGTTCGATCATCGGGCAAAGTGAGATATGCCATGGTCATGTTCACAGACAGAATGAGCGACGTCAGCCGGGTCGCGATCCCAGCCGCAAAAAGAATCCCACCCACCAATTCAATTAGCGCCACCGCAAGAGCGGTCATTCCTGGTGCAGGCAGGCTCAGGCTGGCAAAGAACTGTGTGACCCTGTCGAGGTGGGTAAGCTTCCCCCATCCATCCTGCGCAAACTGCCAGCCCCAGTAAGGTCGAATGGCCAGCAGCAGTGGGCTCTGCAACCAATTCAAAGCAGTGCACATGTGTTTGTACGCTGCACGCAGAAGTTTGATGATCGATCGCATTTCTGATCCTTTTAGGTCTCCAAAAGTGATTCCAGATCCGGCGCGCAAATCCAACCGAATTCGGTCCAGTTGGCGAACCATTGCCTCACTCGCGGCGGCCGTTTCTCGGCAGAGACGTGCGAGTTCTGGAACCCCGCTTCCAGCGCTTCGGCTAGCGGCAAACCTTGGCGAATGGCACCGAGCGTGAGGAATTCCTCCTCCTCAAGACGTCGGTAATACACCGAAAGATCGACGCGATGGGCTGCAACCCACGTTCGCTTTCGCCGCAGCTTGGGCAGTTTGGCTGGAGCAGGCGGACCATTTTCATGCTTCTGTCCAGCCTCGCTGGTTTCGCGTTTTTGGCGGTCGTGCAACGCCAGCACAATGTCGTCTGCTTCATAGTCAAGCGCCAGCAGTTGCACGTTGGGCTGGAGCGAGAGCCGCGAACCGGCATCGAGCGTCGCAATCTGGTCGAGCGTCAGCGGCGTGTGCTCTGCGCTGTCAAAGGCCTCAACCAGGGCCCATTCAATCCGCACCACGTCCAGCGCAAGCCGTTGCCGGCGACCGGCAAACTTTGGATGGTCGGGCAGCCACTCAGCCAGCTTGCAACCAAGGTCGCGCATCGTGAACGAACGGCTGGGGTGGTGGCTCAGATACGCAACAGACATCGCATCAAAAGCGCGGCCCCCAACCACGGCACGCAAGGCCGGAAAGTCTTCCACAAGCGCATCCAGGACCCGGTACCAGTATTGGCGGTTGTAAATCTCAAGCCGTTCGAAAGCCGTGAGCGAGCTGTTCGGCGCAATGAAGGATTCTGCCACAGCAGTCATCGGACGGCCATCGATAGCTCGAACCTGCATATCCTCATCCGGCGTCAGGGGCCTCATGATGGCGGCAGCCATCTCGCGCTGGATCTGCGCAAGGCTCATGGGTTCTGAGCTCATAAAGCAGCCTCCGCGAGCGCGTGACGATTCAGGAAGCGCTCGGCCTTCTTTGCCTCTGCATGCACCTCATCGAAGCTGGGAATGTGATCGTCCCATTCGAGCAATGTGGGTGTCGGTCCGCAGCGTTCGATCGCTCTTGCATAAAGAGCCCAAACTGGGTCGATCACCGGATGATCGTGCGTATCGAGAATATATTTCTCATATTTTGAATGACCGGCGATGTGAATCTGCGCCACGCGATGTGCGGGAACGGCATTCACGTAGTCCATCGGCGTGAACTCGTGATTCACTGAGGAAACATAGATATTGTTGACGTCGAGAAGGATACCGCAGTCGGCGCGTTCGACGACTTCAGTGAGAAACTCCCACTCAGTCATCTGCGAACCGGTGAATACGGCGTAGCTGCTCACATTCTCAACGGCGACAGGAATCTCCAGGTAATCCTGCACCATGCGAACCCGCTCGACGGTCCGCTCCACCGCTTCCCACGTGTAGGGCAGAGGAAGTAAGTCGTGGGTATAAGTGCCGTCCACACTGCCTCAGCAGAGGTGATCGCTGAGCCAGGGCGTCTTGGTGCGGCGAACGAGAGTCTTGAGCCGCCGCAGGTGCTCCGGATCGGGCGCGGTCACCGAGCCGAAATACATCGAAACCCCGTGCTGCACAACCCTGTATTGCTCCAGAATCCTATCCAGCATGGCCAACGGGCGGCCGGCATCGATCATAAAGTTTTCTGAGATGATCTCGAACCAATCCACAATTGGCTTGCGCGAGAAAATGTGCTGGTAATGGGGAATGCGCAATCCAATTCCGATACCGTGATCTTGAAACGCATTGAATCGATTGCCGGGCATAGTGGACAGCTTTCAACCTTCAGTTGTCAGCAGGCTGTGAAAGGTGGTTTCCTAAGAAATCGAACGGGGATGAGAAGCAAAGTATGGCGCGGGGCGGTAGAGTATTTCCTCCTTCCCCGCTCCATAGCGGGCGCTGAAGTCTAGACGAACGCCGGTGGCTTGGAACCATCGGTCGCGCAGCCGCCTTTGCCCTTGCAGGTATTCTTGCCCTTGCAGCCCTGGTCGCCGGTGGAGCAGCCGCCCGTGCCTTTGCAGCTGTTCTTGCCTTTACAAGAGTGTTTGGCAGGCGGCGTTTGATCCTGGCTGGTGTAGCGCAGGCCAGCGTTGCCGGTGTTAGCCTTCGCAGAACCCTGGGTGGCCGCGTGGGCCGCTACGGCAGTTCCCGCGACCAGGCCGGAGAGCGCCGCTGTCAAAAGCAGAGCATTCAGTTGGTTCTTCATGATCATTTGACCTCACTGTGGGGGGGGTCGGGGCGGATGGAGTCCGCCGGTTCGAAACCTGCGGGCTAATTGATACGGCTCCCGCTCACTTGTCTGTCACGCATCGTATGACTAGCATTCTGGAGGAATGGTTGCATAGAAATCCTTGGACCGGATTGATGAATTTCCCATGAACCGCCCTCACGGTCAAAGTACGCATCAATCGAGTATTTGGATTGGCGCGCGAAGCCTGTTTTCTTCATCCCGCCTTAGCATGGAGGTAGAAGGAATCCGGTGCAACTTACCCTGCCGGCCCCATTGTTTCCTCTGAATCGAACTAAATCGTGCTCCCCGCAGACGCAGCGGCATAGTCCCTCGGCCGAGTTAGGACTAACTTGGCCGAGGGGACATGGGCCGAAGAAACGATTTAAGTGCGACTCCAAATCATTGTTGCCTCAAATGTAAGTTTTTCGATTAAAAAGAATCCTTGTACTCAAATTACAAATTGGGCTGTACAATCTCCACGAGGAGACCCATGGCCGGAGACATTCAACTTACGTGCAGCGATTGCGGGCAGGACTTCACCTTCACCGCTGCTGATCAGGCGTTCTTTCAGGAACGCGGTTACTCGACCCCAAAGCGTTGCAAGACTTGCCGTCAGGCAAAGAAGAACGACCAGGGGGGCTCCGGCTACCGCTCGGCTCCGGCACAGGGAACACCTGTGATTTGTTCGGGTTGCGGTCAGCCTACAACAGTGCCTTTTGAACCTCGTGGTGATCGCCCGGTCTTTTGCCGGGACTGCTACCAGGCGCGTAAGGGCAGCGGTGGTGGTGGCGGCAGTTCGCGCGGTCGCGGTCGTTAACTGGTTTTGAAGCGGTCCGACGATGAATGACAACGGGGTAAGTCGGACCTTCACTCCACGGAAGCAGCCTTAGTAGAAACTCCACAGCAACGTCTTACCGGGCTCAGCTAGCCTCCGACGTTCTTTGGCGGCTGGCTGTCTGCCTTGCCCATTTCGAGGCTCACCAGCAACAGCCTTCAGCATGGGCAGCCACAGAGAATGGGGCTGCCTTTTTTGCCGCTCCAACGTGGAAGCAACGTCAATGTCTCGTCGCAGAACACAATTCTGGCGCCATCTTCCACAAACGCTCCGAGTTCGATCAGTGCCGAATTCTGGTCAGTTCAGTGTGACCGATCGACACGGCGTGTGACAATCGGTACATTGGCGCACAGAATCCAACCCAATACTCCAGGCTTGAGGACTTATCCTATTAATATGGTTTCACAATTGTCCTTCGCTGGATTTGCCTGGAAAAATCTATGGCGCAGGCGTCTCAGAACTGCATTGACGCTGGGCGGCATCGCAATGGCGATCGGCGCTTTTGTCTCGTTGGTCGGTTTCTCCCGCTCCTTTGAGCATGAATGGCTGCGCCTTTACTCAAGCGCTGGTACCGATATTGCAGTTTCTGAAAACAGCTTCCTGAATACCTCGCTGGATGAGTCGGTGGGCGCCAAACTGCGAGCCCTACCCTTGGTTGAAAATGCCGAGCCGATGATCTTCAATCTCATGGACCTGACACCGGAGGTGAATGCGCTTGTTTTTGGCTGGCGGGCTGAGTCCTATGAGCTCGATTCCCTCACCCTCCTCTCCGGGCGGCGCTTTCGCGATGGACAGCCTGAAGTGATGTTGGGCGATGCTCTTGCCGGTAACCTAAGCAAGAAGACCGGGGATAGTCTCGAGATTCAGGGCACCAACTTTTCCGTCGTCGGAATCTATCATGGCGGCTCGGCCCTTGAGGCCGACGCGGTTGTTATGCCCCTCGACGAGTTGCAGCAGCTGTCCAGTCTTCAGGGAAAAGTCGCTGCTTTTCATGTCCGGCTCAAGCCTGCTCCGTCCGGCGAATCGCCCGAGGCCTACGTAAAGCGCGCCCAGGCAGAGATTGAAACCGCATTGCCCGGTTTGCATGCGACACCGGCAGCTGAGCGTGCTGCCAACAACCAGCTCGTCGGCCTTGCCCACGCCGTCGCCTGGGGCACGTCAACCATCGCCATGATGGTCGGCATCCTCGGAATCGTCAACACTATGGCCATGTCGGTCTTTGAACGCACGCGAGAGATCGGGATCCTGCGCGCCCTTGGGTGGAAGAGCTGGAACATTCTGCTACTTATTCAGACTGAAGCGGGTGTCCTCGGCCTTGTAGGCGGGCTCCTCGGTATCTGCGTAGGATGGGGCGCCCTGCGTTTACTCTCGGTCCTGCCGCAAACGGCCAGTGTCGTTTCCGCTTCCGTCTCCCCGCTCCATCTCTTGGAGGCGCTCGGCATTGCGATCTTCTCCGGGTTGGTAGCCGGAGCTGTTCCCGCGTGGCGCGGCGCGCATTTGTCACCGGTGGAGGCGCTGCGCCATGACTAGCCCTCAACTGGAAGTACGCAAGCTCTGCAAGAGTTACGACGAAGGTCGCATCGAGGCGTTGCGCGGAGTGGATCTGACCATCACCGCCGGCGAATTCCTCGCCATCAGCGGCGCCAGTGGAAGCGGCAAATCCACCCTGCTCCAATTGCTCGGCGGACTCGACATTCCAACCAGCGGCGAAGTCCTTTTCCAGAATGCACCGCTGGGGACCGCGGTTGATCTTGATACCTATAGAGCCAATCAGGTGGGCTTTATCTTCCAGGCCTTTTATCTGCTCCCCACTCTTTGCGCCCTTGAAAACGTGCAAGTGCCGATGCTTGCTTTAAATGGAAATAAGCGCCATCGCGCCGAAAGAGCTCAGGCCCTCCTGGTTGAGATGGGTCTGGAGCATCGCCTGAAGCAATATCCCAACGAGCTTTCAGCGGGAGAACGCCAACGCGTGGCCATTGCCCGTGCACTGGCAAATAACCCTTCCATCCTGCTTGCAGACGAGCCTACGGGCAATCTGGACAGCGTAAACTCGGCGCGCATCATGGAGATGTTGATCGGGATCCAGCAAAAACACGGTATGACGTTGGTTGTCATCACCCATGAGCTCGACATCGCCAAGTCTGCTCCGCGCCACATCCGCATCCGCGACGGGAGGATCGAGCAGTGAGGCCTTCCAGATTATTGCCGGGAATCTGGTTGATTCTTGGAATCGGCGGCCTGCCAATTGCAGGGCAAACGCGACCCACATCAACGTCGGACGCCCCCAATGTTCTTTCCGTAGCCAGGCAAGCTGTGCAAGCAGCCGATTTCCACGCCATCGGCCATCTCATCCGCGTCGATGCAACCGGAGCGCGTATGAGTTATGGAATTTCAATCAAAGCCCACTGGTTCCCTGGTGTTCTCCGAGTATTGGTTGAAACGACTCCCCCAGCAAGCGAAGGCCCGAATGCCCGTTCCCACATCTTGCTGGAGATGCGCCCAGACGGCCGGAATTCAGTCCTGATAGCTCATCCCGGCGACAAGACTCCTTCTGCTTCGCCCTTCGACAAATGGAGCGACGGACCCCTCGGAACAGGATTCAGCTATGAAGATTTCATGGAAGAGCAGTACTTCTGGCCAGGCCAGGCCCCGCTCGAAAAGACCCGCTTTGGTGCCCGCGATTGTGATCTGTTGAGAAGTACGCCCGGTGCGGCAGATCGGACACATTACTCCGGGGTGAAAACATGGCTGGACCACAGTATCGCCTTTCCTGTATATGTGGAGAAATCCCTTAAAGGGACAGGAACAGTGAAGGAGTTTACCTATTCCGGTCTGCGCCATGATGGCGGAGTATGGTCCGCCCATCAAGTGGAAGAAAAGACGCACGGAATGGCCGGCTCTTCATTGCTGATCATCGATCGAGGCAAGACCAAAGCAAATCTCGCCCTCAGGGACTTTAGCCCTGAGCAACTTATTCGTTTTTAGGAATGTCTATGCTTTTCCTACTCTGGATTCCCGGCTCCATCGCACTTCTGATTGGTGTTGGATTTCTTTATCAATGGATCGGCGGCCACCGCGACAAGCTGCGTTTCTCAAGTCCCGGCCGCTGGGTAACGATTGGAAATAAGTGCAAGCTTTACGTGGTTGAAAAAGGTTCTCAGGACGCCACTGGCCCTACCGTGATCTTCGAGGCTGGAATTGCCGCAACCAACCTGAATTGGTATCACATTCAGGAGCATGTCTCTCGCTTCGCGGGCACCGCGTCCTATGATCGCGGCGGTCTGGGCTGGAGCAGCCCCTGCCGCACCGCTCGCACCCCAGGCAACATCGCCGTTGAATTGCACGACATGTTGCAGGGAGCCCGGATTAAGCCGCCCTACATTCTGGTCGGGCACTCATTCGGTGGATTGGTAATGCGCCGCTTCGCGCTTCTCTTTCCTGAAGAGGTCGTCAGCGTGCTTTTAGTTGACCCCATGCGCTGCGAGGAATGGCCACCGCTCGACCCGCAGAAACAATACCAATTGGACCGTGGAACAAGACTTTCCGGATTTGCAATTCCGATTGCGCGCTTCGGCCTAGCCCGTCTCGCCGTGACCTCGCTGCTCTGCAGGTCAGGGCGCACGGCGGGCCGGTTGGCAGGTGCCGCCGGCGATGGTGGCCGCCACGTCCTGGAACGAGTTACAGAAGAAGTGGGCAAGATGCCCAGCGAGGTATGGCCCATCGTGGCTGCTCACTGGTCACGGCCGGCCTTTTACGCGGGCATGCGCAGCCACGTTGAAGCGGTTCCGGATACCGTTCGTGAGATGCACGACGCCGAACCCATCCGCGGAATCCCAGTCACCATCCTCACTCCAGGGAAATCGACGCCCCTGTCTACCGAGCGCCTCCACCGCATTGGAGACAATGTCCAGCAAGTGATTGCCGAGGAAAGCGCCCATTGGATCCATCTCGACGAACCCGACCTTGTGATCGATTCAATTCGCGAAATGGTCGTGGCAGCAACAAGCGAGACGGTAGCGGCATCGGTCTGACGAGCGAACCGCACAAGTCTCGTGGAACGCTACTCTGCAGGCTTCTTCTGGTCCGCCGCAAACCTGGTCCATGGTCCAGACTTCATGTCCTTGAGAATCGGCTTTAAGTAGCCGTACTCGGGATGCGCCGCCAGAAATGGCGCGGCAAGAAAATCCGCGCCGCAAGGATGACCCGCGTGCGCAATGAGAGTTAACTTCCCTGCCAGGTCAGAGTCCGTGACCTTCCCGGTCACCGATCCTCCAGGGAAATACGGCCCCCAATCAAATACGGGGACGCCCTCTTTCACCGTATCCACATGTCCGCACAGCGATCGCCCATCTGCCTCGACCATGCCTGTGTAACTATCTACATGGTCTGAGAGGAACTGCTCGGCAATCTGTAGGTCGATTTGTCCCTTGGCCTGCTCCATCTGTTTCTCTGCCGAAATGCGGCGGGCATTCGGTGAACTGGACATATTCTTCGGATCAAACTCCGGCGTCTCTTCTTTCAGCACCTGTGGATCGCGGGCAAAGTTCGTGCTCACAAAGTAGCCGTCCTTTGAGCGCCACAGCGGCGTGTTCTTGAGGCCGAGTTCAAGGTAGCCGATCTCTCCCGTCTTTCGGTCTCCGATCAACCAGTCGTTGGCATAGCCGCCGTTATTTCCGTCCTTGATAATCGAAGCGTACTCGTCAATCGAGCTTGCATATTGCAGCGCCTTGCGGGAGCGCACGAACTCCGGCTTAGCATCAGGGTCCCAGCCAACAAATTGAGTGATCGTTGTCTCGGTAATCAGGATGCCTGCGTCGTTCACGCCAAAATCGTCCTGGCTTGTGATCACGCCAGGTTCGCCATCCATGATCATCCGGTGCCCAGCCTTGGGCTGAATATCGAAGATTACCGTCCAACGCGAGCCTTCTGCATAGGTGGTCCAGTTGTTGTGGGCGATGACGATCTTGCCGCCTTTGGTGTAACTTCCGGTGGCGATGAAGGCCGAGCACCGACCCGAAGGCAGAATGTTCGGAGCGTTGGAAGCATGCTGGCGCTTGTTCAACCACGGCACATAATACTGCGGCAGCTCAATGCCGGCATTCAGTGCAACGATGTCCCAAACGTCAAGCTTCACGCCCTTGGACTGGAGCCCGCGGGCAATGCCCTCCAGCTCTTCTTGGTATTCCTCATCGATATGGGGCCAAAGCATCTTCCGGCTGGCTTCACGAAAAAACTCCCAGTCGCGCTCGGTTTGGTGAACATTTTCCAGTTTCACCACCGCAACCATGTCCGCAATTTCAGCGGAGAGCAGGCGCCCGTGCTGGAACCCGATTTCTCCAGGAGTGCCTTCGAGATGGACGTAAGTCCACCCGCCGCTTTTGAAGCGGTAGCCCGGCTCGGCGCCAGTATTCGAATTGATTTTGGAGGGTGAATCTTCAGCGCAGGCTCGATATGCCGCAGATACACAAAGAATTGAAAGCAGGCAGAAAGTTAGAGTGCGGCAACTCAGGCGAACCATCAGGAATCCTCCGGAATGCCATGAAGATATCACGAAGGATTCCTGTTACCGAACAGCTCAGCGCTTCTTCGTTCCCTTGGAGCCAGCTTTCTTCGGAGCGGGCTTCTGTGGTTTTGCCTTATGCAACCCCTGGCCAGCCTTTTGAGCGGGCTTTCCTTTCGCAACCACAGACTTGGCGGCGGGAGCCTTGATCGGCTTCTTTGCCGGGGGCTTAACAGGAGCCTTTTTCACCGGGACCTTTATGGGCACCTTGGCTTTAGCTTTGACTGGCGCCTTGACTGGAGCCTTCACCGGAGCTTTCGCCGCGCCCGCTTTGCCCGGGGCCTTGGCACGAGCTTTGGCGGCAGGCGCGGACTTTGGCGCGTTGCCACCTTTGGCAGCGGCTGGGGCAGGCGAAGCCTTCTTCATGCCGGGTTGCACGGCTGGAGTCGGCGCAGTCTTCCCCTTCACCGTTGACGCCTGAACCTTTGCACTGATAGAAGCGGATTTGGCGATGGGTGCTGGCGCGGCCTTCAATTCTTGCTTTGCCTTCGCGGCAGGCGTTTTCGCAGCTGGGCCGCCGCCCTTCACAGGAGCAGCGGCTGCTCTCTGCTTTGTCTGCTTCGTGGGAACTGGAATTTTCAGTGCCCTCTTGTGAGACGCGGGAATCGGTTCATCTTCGGCCAACAGCTCATCCTCTTCAGAATCGGATTCATCACCAATCTCTGAGTCAATATCCAACTTGGGCAGGTTCAGGCCGAGGTCGATCTCGTCGTCGCCGCCGATTCCGAGATCGTCATCGTCGTCCGCTGCAACTTCCACATCTTCATCGTCCTCGAAGGCCTGTTCCTTGACCTTGGCCTCACCACGCTTGGCGCGCGGTCGCTTGATCGTCACCTGCGGCGGCGGGGCGGGAGGCGAATGCGGCTCAAGGAAGGCACGCATCCCCTCAGGCGTTGCAAGCTTGTCATCGATCAGTTGCAAGAACACGGCATGCACAATGTCGTTGTACCCGCCAAGCTCCGGAGTGATCCGCAACTCTTGCATCAGTGCATGCGGGATCCGCTGCCGGGCTTCGGGCCAGACCCTCAGAAACTTTTCAAACCGGTCGCGGACTGCTTGATCCTTGCTGGTGAAACCGAGCCAAAGAATCGCCTCGGGGTCATAGGTGGTAAAGACTTTAAAGGTGGCGGAAGGCGTTGCATTCGCCTTGGCGAGCAAAACCTTTGCGAAACCGGCGGCCAGCGAGTCAAGACTGTTCCATTCCGCCACGAAACCTGGACGCAGCATCAGCTTCTTGAGCGCGGAAAGATCCTTGGGAGACATACGTGCAGTCAGCAACTGCATCTGGGCCGCGGACATATCGGGATGAACCCCTTGAAGCAGCAGTTCGACCGCCAGGGTGTGCAGGGCCGTCAACTTCTCTTCATCGGCCTTGGCCACCGTCCAGGCCGGGAACAGGTACTTCATCCAGCCTTCGCCTTCCAGCGCCCGAAGCACCTTCAGCCCGTCTTCCTCGTGACCAATCTGTTCAAGTTCCTGGATGCGCACCTCCGCGGACAGATGTTCAATAACCCCTTCGCTCTTCGCATTCTCGTAACGGCTCTGGGTCCTTGGATCAAGCTCCCACCCCAGTCGGGCTATATAGCGGGTGGCGCGAATCATCAGCGCGGGCTGCTCAAGGAAGCCGTAATTAGAGACCAATCGCAGCGAGCGTGCTTCAATGTCCGCAGCGCCGTTTAGGGGATCCATCAACAGGCCAAATGATCCTTCATTCAGCGAGATAGCCATCGCGTTGACGGTAAAATCACGTCGCCGCAGGTCTTCCTGGATCGAGGCTGGATGAATGATCTGTTTGCCGGGGCTTGGGTACTCGGTGCGGTGAGTGCTGTTCACGTCCACTCGAACCGTTCCCGGAAAACAAAGATAAAGGCTGCGGGAGGCTTCGTTCTCGCCCCAGATTTTGCCGCCGAGTTTCTCAATTATTTTCTTAAGCTTAAGCGCATTCCCGTGAACTGAAACTTCAAGATCGCGAACAGCATGACCGCTTGTGAGGTCCCTGACAGCGTCCCCGGTCAGGAAGAGTATGGTTCCCGCCTCCCTGGCTGCATGACGCATTTGTCGGATAGCGTGTTGTTGGTCGGCGGAGAGCCGGTGTTCCAAAAGATAGATGTAATCAGCCATTTCGTTTCCTGTTTCCGCCGTCTCAAAACTCTGCCCAGCATCTAACTTCCAAGTGCCTGATGTTGTTGCGCTTAGAGCGCGGCTGGCAGAGGCGGCAAACCAGTACATTAACACAACTCGGGGCGAATGGCTAGCCCCTGTTCGAACGCATCTACGGGTTTTTAGGTTCGCCACACACAGCGCACCATGCGACAATCCAGAGCGATGGGTTCCGTTCGCAAACCAGTGATTGTGCGCAAGTTCTCCAGGGACTGGCTCGCCGGTTATGCGCTGGCCAACTTCGGCCGAGAAATGCCAGAATTGGAGATACTTGACTTGTCCGGCAAGGTGCTTTCCATTGGCTGGGAGCAGGTCAAGTGGGTCTGCTTTGTCCGTGATTTCTCCGGATCCAGTGACCAGGCCAACCCTGAGCGGCTGCTCCAAAAACGATTCGCTGTCCGGCCCCGGACTCCTGGCCTATGGCTCCGGATGACCTTGAATGATGGAGAAGAGCTCGAAGGGCTCGCGGCCAACGATCGCTCTCTCGTCGAGGGTTCTGGCCTGCTGCTGACCCCGCCCGACACCCGCTCAAATACACAGCGCATTTATGTACCCCGAACAGCAATCCAGACCCTTCAGGTCGTCAGCCTGATAGGCGCGGCTGCCAGCAAGCACGCAGGAATGTCGGGGAAGCCACAGGACCAGCCAGGACTGTTCCCAGGCGATCTCGACACAGCGTAGTCGGTTGCCTTCCGGTACAATCTCTTCGATGAAGCTAGGTGAGTTGGCAACCCGATTGGGTGCAGAACTGCGTGGGAACGCGGAGTTGGAAGTCACAGGTGTCAAAGGGATTGAAGAGGCGGGCGCTACTGAGGTCACATTCGTCGCCAGTCCAAGGTATACGGCGCTCGCACGGACAACCAAGGCTGCCGCCGTCTTGGTCGAGCCCGATTTTCAGGAAATTCTGGCAGCTACTCTGCGCATCAAGAACCCTTATCTGGCCTTTGCCCGCGCCCTGGGCCTCTTCTACCATCCGCCTATTTACAAGCCCGGCATTCACCACACGGCAGTTCTCGATTCAACCGCAATCATAGGAGTTGGAGCGCACATTGGTGCGTATGTGGTTGTAGGGCCTGGGGTTCGGCTTGGAGACCATGCAACCATCCTGCCCCACGTTGTGCTCTACCCCGGAGTCCACGCAGGCAGCCACTTCTTCGCTCACGCTCATGCTGTGGTCCGCGAAAACTGTGTCCTCGGAGACCATGTGACGCTCGAAAACGGCGCAATTGTAGGATCAGACGGTTTCGGGTTTGCCAAAAATGAGCATGGACACTGGGAGAAGATCCCTCAATCCGGCCCAGTGAGGCTCGGGAACCGCGTAGATGTCCAGGCCAACGCAACCATCGACCGCGCCACCGTGGGAGCAACCGAAGTGGGTGACGGCAGCAAAGTGGACAACCTTGTCCAGGTAGGACACGGTTCGCGAGTAGGTGAGAACACCCTGCTATGTGCGCAGACGGGTTTGGCCGGCTCATCGGTCATCGGCAATAACGTGATCCTCGCCGGACAGACGGGCGTGGCAGGTCATTGCAGCGTCGGAGACGGGGTCATCCTTACAGCGCAATCCGCCGTTTCTCATGACGTTCCGCCCGGCAAGATAATCTCCGGCTCGCCCGGCTTCGACAACCGGGTGTGGTTGCGTGCGGTCACTATCTTTCAGCGCCTGCCAGAGCTTCTCAAGCGCCTGGATCGAGTTGAAAAAAAGGTTGCTGAACAAAGCGCCTCAGAAGGCACCAAGCAAGAGGCGGGGAATCAGGGATGATGTTTCAAAGCTGGAAACGTGGAATCGCAATCACCATGTTCGTTGGGCCTGCATTGCTGATAGTCTCCGGGTGTCACTCCTACCACATTGAAACGACGGTCGAAAATCGAACCGGAGAGCCAATTAAACTCCTCGAAGTCGATTATCCCAGCGCCAGCTTTGGTGACAACAACCTGGCTGCCGGCGGAGTCTATCACTATCGAATTCAGTTGCAGGGCAGCGGTCCACTCAAGGTGCAGTACACCACTGGCGATGAGCGCCAGGTACACATCGACGGACCGACGTTGGTCGAACGACAGGAAGGCAATCTGGAAATTATCCTCCTGCCATCGGGCCAGGCCGAGTTTCATCCCAGCCTGACTCCCCAACCCTAAGACAACCGATCAATACCATTAGCGCACCATGCTCTGGAAGAGCGGTGAATGCAGCAGGTTATTGAAGTCAGCGTCGGTGGTCGCAAAGTGAATCGACAGGCGCCCCGAGTCCGACGCGACGTTGGTTGCGCTCAACGCCTGTTTTTCCGCATCCGACCCGCTCATTTTGCGCAGCATCACCGCGGCGGTCAGCAGCGACGAGAATGTGGCCGCAGCAAATGAGTCGCCGGTGGAGATGGTCAGGTCAAATTTCACGCCGTGCTGAAAGTCCATTCCGTACCACGACGCAAGCAGGCGTTTGCGCACTGTCTCGTAGTCAGCCACTGAACCCGCCTCGCCAAGCACCTGGCGCATCATGCTCTGGGTGCCCTTCTCATCGAGAATGCTCCAAAGCGGCTCGGAGTCGATGGTCTTCATTGCATCCATCATCGGCCCATTGGTCAGCAGGCTTGGAGAGACGCCATCCCGGGCGTCGAGCGCCTTGTCGACGGCATCTTTGCTGCCGAAGACCATCGTCGATGCATCAACAAAGCAAAGCACCATTCCTGTCTTGGCCAGCGGATAGATCTTATTGGTGCGAACAAGCGTGTACTTGACCTTCTGCTTGCGGAAGTTGGCCAGAATGTTCTGCTGATCGAACTGCCCCTGAGCAATGCCGACGGTTAACATGCCGTCGCTTGTTGGTGAAGGCCGAAACAGTGCAAAGGCCAGGTCGTCGACGTCATGGTTGTCATTCAAGCCAGACTTGCGCAACGCGTCGTCGAACTGCTTCAGTTCGGGCGGCATCACCCGTTCCCGCAGGTCCATGGCTGCGGCTGAATTCTGCATGGCCCGGTAATCGATCACCACCAACTGCTGCACTTCATGGGGAACCGCGGTGCGCGCATCGGTAGACAATTGTGCAGCCTGACCCAGAGTAGCCGCCGCCAGCGCCGAAGCAGCGATCGTCGTCTTTAGAAAAGTCTTCAACAATTTTCATCCTCCGGGAACCGATTGCCTTTTGCAGATCCCTGCAAAAAGTCGGTCGCCATTCAATGGTCTTCTCTTAATTGAAAACCCAAAATTCGGTTAGCGGCCCGCATTTCTCATTGCCGGACCAACCCAAGGTACCTGGGGGCTAAAGCCTCGACTCCTCAATGTTGTCCTTGGCGAGGCTAAAACCGCGCCTTTTTAAAAAACTCGCCATCTTCTTTGATTTCTTAAACTTGTCCAGCCTTGTCTCCAGGCCATGCGAGCGGAACATTCAGCCGATGTTCCAGGATCTTGGCCTGGGGATCGAACTCATTCAATTGACGCACCCACTCGCTCTCACGCTCAAACGCCGCTTCCGGAAGCAAGCCGATGACCTCTCCCTCAACCGGCGCAACCTTGTGCTTTTGAGCCAGAGCGAAGACCGCGCGGTAAACCTGGGAGATCGGCGTCACCTGGAAGTCTGTGATATTCATCGAGAGTTGAGCCCGCCCATGCGCTATCACTCCCATGGCCTTTACTCCCTTCAAGCCTCCATTCGCCGCGCGAATCTCCTTGGCTATTGACCGCACAATAGAGACATCCGCTGAATCGAAATAGATGTTGTAAGCGACCAGAAACCTGCGGGCGCCCACCGCGCAGGCTCCTGCAGTGGGATGCAGCCCAGGCCCGCCCAGGTCGGGACGGCGAGACGTTTCTTTGCGCACCGCGTCTTTCAGTCCTTCGAACTGCCCACGGCGCACCTCTTCCAGGTTCGCCCGATCCGGGCGGGCCGCCGCTGCCTCATAAAAGAAGACTGGCACACCGAATCTTCGCCAGATCTCCAGCCCAGCTTGCCGGGCAAGCAAGGCGCACTGCTCCAGCTTGATCCCAGTCACTGGCACAAATGGCACCACGTCCGCGGCGCCAATGCGCGGATGAACACCTTGTTGGCGCGTGAGATCGATCAAGTCAACGGCCCTACCTACTCCGCGGACCGCGGCCTCAACCACCGCGGATGGCTCCCCGGCAATCGTCACGACAGAGCGGTTATGGTCGGCATCCATTGACCAGTCGAGCAGGCTCACCCCTTCCACGCGCATCGCGGCCACAATCGCCTCGACCCGGCGGGCGTCCGTGCCCTCGGAGAAGTTCGGAACGCACTCAACAACCGGTCCACTCATTTTTGCTCCTCCCAGGCGACGAGAGCCATCCTGCGGAGTTACTTCCAGAATGTGTAGCCCACCTGAACCTGAATGCTTGCGTTCACACCCGGATTCCTGTCTCCGAGTGACGCCGAGGAAATGTGCACACCGTTGACGCCGACATCCAGCGACCGCTTAGAACGCGTAAAGTAGTGAAACCCAACCCCGCCCTGCGGACTGAAGTTGAACACTGAAGTTCCGCCCGGAGTTCCATGCGGTACCAGCTGATCCGGTGGAAATTTGTGGGTTGTATAGATGATTCCGCCTGCCCCCTGAAACCAGGGCTGAAACCGGCGCGATTTTGTAAAGAAATTCCAGCGCATGATCACTGGGGTAAGGCTCACGCCATAGTATGTCCCTCCACCAGATGGCGCTACATAGTAGCCCGTCCCCCCCCCCGGGAGCGGATAACTGAAGGTCTGGTTACCCGCCGGCGGAGTATAAGCCTGCCAAAGTGGCATGATGTTCGCACCAAACTCAAATTGGCCTTTGAAGATTCCGTGACCCAGTTCCGGGGTAAGCGCCTTCCCTCCCTGAATACCTGCCGCCAGAAATTTGAAAGACGAACGGTCGCCCAGACCATTGCCGTAGTTGACGAAGGGGCCAAACTCCCAGCTTTTCTCCTGGCGAACCAGGGCCGCGGGATTGTCCGCCCCGGCCTTTCCACCATCGCTAGCTCCATTTGATGTTTGTGCGAGGGCATGCCAAGGTCCAGCCAGCTGGACCCCGACAATCAAGGCAGAAAAGAGAAATCTTGCAGTTCCGGTCAACGTCTTCCCTTCCTTCAGGCACAGCCCGGGAATTCTAATAAAAAGGCCGCCACATTCTGGCGGCCTTTTCGATGCCTGCCGACGGCCTGATCAGCCGGCCGCCTCTTCCATCTGTTCCGCGTCCATATCAAAGTTCGAATAGACGTTCTGCGTGTCATCGCAGTCTTCAAGAGCTTCAAGCAGCCTAATCATCTGGTTCGCGGTAGTGCCTTCGAGCTTGGTGTAGGTGGAGGCAACCATTGTCACCTCGCTCATCACCGTCGGAGTGCCCGCAGCCTTCACCGCATTCAGAACGGCTTCATACGCAGCCGGATCCGTCAGAATCTCCCACGTATCGCCCTCGTCGTTCAAATCTTCACCACCATGCTCGAGAACGATGTCCATCAACTGGTCTTCAGTAGCCGCGGACTTCTCTACTGCGATGATTCCCTTCTTCGAAAACATGAACCGGACTGAGCCGGACTCACCCAGGTTGCCGCCGTTCTTTGAGAAAGCATGCCGGATCTCGCTTACGGCGCGGTTGCGGTTGTCGGTGGTCACATCCACAATGATGGCGACGCCGCCCGGACCGTAACCCTCAAACTTGATCTCCTCGTAGTTGATCCCTTCCAACTCCCCGGTGCCGCGCTGGATGGCGCGCTTGATGTTTTCCTGGGGCATGTTTTCTGCCTTCGCGGCCAGGATCGCCGTGCGCAGTCGAGGGTTCCCATCAGGGTCGCCGCCACCCTTGGCGGCAATGGCGATTTCCTTGATGATACGGGTGAATATCTTGCCGCGCTTGGCATCCAGCGCGCCCTTCTTGTGCTTGATTGTGGCCCACTTTGAATGGCCGGACATGAGAACCTCAGAGATAGTCGAAATGCCGGCGCAGCACGCGCCTGACCTTGTGAGTATATCACTGGGAAGGCCGCTCAAATTATGCACGGACGGCTGCTTGATCCTTCCCCACTCACTCAGTCCCGCTAAGTCGTCCGGGATGCGAAAAGTCCCCATTTCCACACTCCAAAGCTGCTAACCTAGAAGCATGAAATTCGGGGTGTTGGTCTTTCCCGGTTCCAACTGCGATCACGATACGTTCAACGTGATTGCCGAGGTAGCCCACCAGCCGGTCACCTTTCTCTGGCACGACTCTGAAGACCTGGCAGGCGTGGATGCTGTCCTCGTCCCGGGCGGCTTCGCCTACGGTGATTACCTGCGCACAGGCGCCATCGCACGGTTTTCCCCCGTGATGCAGGCCGTCAAGCGGTTTGCCGCCGACGGCGGGCTCGTTCTTGGCATCTGCAATGGCTTTCAAATTCTGACTGAGGCCGGGTTGCTGCCTGGGGCGCTCATGCGCAATGCCGGACTCAAATACATCTGCAAGCAGGTTCACCTCCGCGTTGAAACGGCCAACAGTCCATTCACAAATGCGCTTGCCAAGGACGACGTGCTTCAAATCCCTATCGGCCACATGGAAGGAAACTACTTTTGCACGCCGGAAGAGTTGCTTGCGCTTGAGTCCGAAGATCGAATTGCTTTTCGCTACGCCACCCCCGGCGGCCAGATCACACCGGAAGCGAACCCGAACGGTTCACTGAGCAACATTGCGGGCATCCTCAACGCGAACAGAAATGTTCTTGGGATGATGCCGCATCCGGATCGGTCAAGCGAAAAACTGCTCGGTTCTGAAGACGGCTGGAAGATTTTTGCCTCAATGGTTGAGGCTTTGGCAACTCACTGAAGGTTTCCGGGTTAGTACGAGTAGAAACTATGATCGATATTCATCATCACCTGATCTACGGGGTCGACGACGGGGCCACCGACCTGGAAATGTCCCTGGCCATGGCGCAGGAAGCTGCAGACGAGGGCGTCACACATATCGTCTGCACGCCGCACGCGAACGATGAATTCCCCTATCGAAGCGCGGTCATTGAAGAGCGTCTTGGTGAGTTGCGCCGAGAACTCGACGGCTTGGTCGAATTGAGCCTTGGATGTGATTTCCACCTCTCCGCAGAAAACGTCCTCGATGCTTTGGCCCATCCTCTTAAGTACTCGATCAACGGCAATGGGTACCTGCTCATCGAGTTTCCAAACACCGCAATTTCTCCTCAACTTTCCGATGCACTCTTCCGGTTGCAGGCAGCTGGCTACACCATCATCGTCACTCACCCGGAGAGGTACCCGGCCCTGCACCGCCAGCCCGAGCTGGTGGCAGACTGGATGCGCCAGGGTTGCCTGTTGCAGGTAACTGCAAGCGCTTTGTATGGCCGCTTTGGACCCATGGCGCAGGCCATCGCCAACGAACTTCTTGACCGGAACTGGATTCACTTCCTCGCCACCGACGCGCATCACCCCGATTGGCGTCCGCCACATCTTAAAAAGGGATACGAATACGTGGCCGAGCGAGTCGGCGAGGAAACGGCAGAGCGGCTGTGCGTCACCAATCCCCAGGCCGCACTGGAAGGGCTCCGGTGGCCGCCGCAGCCCGAACCGTTAGGACTGTGGGATCGTGCGCCCTTGAAGTTCGATGCCAAGCGCTATGGAGCAGGTGGCGATTCCGCTTCCGGTAAAAGGGGAACGAACGGCTCCGGAACAGAATCGAAGGGATTTTGGAATCGGCTGTTCGCCCGATAAATGCCGCAGATTCGATGGTTGCGCCTAAGTGAGTCCCAATCCGCCATCAACCGCCAGGATCTGGCCAGTGACGAACGCAGGGCCCGTCACGAAGAACATCACCGCCTGGGCCACATCCTCCGCAGTCCCGTTGCGGTGCATCGGCGTTTTGGCAGCGAATCGAGCGCTCTGCTCCTCTGGAGCTTCATCCATCTCAATCCAGCCTGGCGCCACGCAATTGACACTCACTTGCGGCGCAAAGGCTTTGGCCATTGCTCCCGTCAGCATGTGCAGCGCTGCTTTTGAAGCGCAATAGTGCCCGTGCCCTGACCAGGGATGAATGCCGCCAAGAGACCCGATATTCACAATTCTGCCCTCGGTAGCGCGAAGATGAACCAGCGCCTCGCGCGCCACCAGGTAAGGCCCTCTCGTGTTCGTCTCGAAGACCGCGTCCCATTGAGCCAGGCGGATCCGGTCCATCGGAACACTTTCAAAGACCGCGGCATTATTCACCACAACGTCCAGACGCCCAAATCTGCTGATCGCAGCCGCGATTGCGTGGCGCACGGACGCCTCCGATCGGACGTCGCACTCCACGGCCAAGGCGCCGCAACCCAAAGCTTCAATCTCGCGGCATGTCTGTTCAGCCTGAGACTTTGATGAGCGGTATGAGATGGTCACATTCGCGCCGGAATGAGCCAAGCCCATCGCAATCGCCCGGCCAATACGCCGTGCGCCCCCGGTAACCAGTGCCGATTTGCCGATGAGGAGTTGGGTGGGCATATTTGGGAATCAAGCGATCTTGCCGGGTTGGTTTGCAGCGCTTGCCCCAGCATTTTTACTTCGGCTGAGGTTGGCCAGGCTGTGTATCGGATGGCTTCGTTGCGTCATCCGACTTTCCCTTGCCGGCGTCTGGGCCTGGGGTCGCCTCCGATGGTGCCGTTGCCGGCTTATCCCCATCGGGGCTCTTGCTGGTGTCCACAGTTCCGTCGTGATTCTTGTAAATGGAGTACTGTTCGCCCGGCCGCTTCATCTTGATCTCAACGGCCATCTCCGCCTTGTCGATCTTGTAATCTTCTCCAAAGGTCTGAAACCCCTTGGCGATAATCTGCAGCCGTACCGTTTCGCCGATGGGCAGCACATCAATGAGTGCCTTGCCGTCCTCGTTGGTCTTCAGCTCCATGTTGCCTTTATCTTTTTCGCCTGCCATCTCGTGAAAGATGACAGCGGCATTCTCAATCGGCTTGCCATTCACTTCGCGCAGGACAGTAACCGCAATGCGCGCGGTCGGCGGCGGAGTCTTGTATTTACGGCCGCGCTTTTGGGGAGCATCCTGCCCGACAACAGCGAGCGCACTGATAACCAGGGCAAATGCGGCCACGAAGACGGCGAGACGAACAACCGAACGGTGATACATGGCGTCATTGTAAACGGTTTGCCCAGCATCTGGCCGCCCCGAGCAGTTTGCAAAACCCTTTCTCCTGCGCTGTAACAGCGCATTCATACTTTATGAGCGTATTACACTCATATATTTTCGGATTTCACTTGACAACTGCCGCCTCCGTGCCTATCTTTAGCAATTGGAAGCCTAGAGTGCTAGCACCCTGCAGGTAGAACTGCTCAGTCAGGTTTGCCGCTCCAAGCCGGGGCTTCACTCCGCCGTTTCCACTCATTTTCGTTGGAAAACCCGCAAACGGGGCTCAACCCCGAACGCGTGTGAAGGAGAAACGAAGCAATGGCATCAACATCTGTAACGACTACATTCACCCCCCTCCACGATCGCATCCTTGTCCGTCGCCTGGAAGAGGGCGAAACGATGCGCGGTGGAATCATCATCCCCGACAGTGCCAAAGAAAAACCCCAGGAGGGCGAAGTCATCTCCGTGGGCAAGGGCAAGTCCAACGACGAAGGCAAGGTCTTCCCACTCGACGTCAAGGCAGGCGACAAGGTTCTCTTCGGTAAGTACTCCGGCACCGAGATCAAGATCGACGGCGAAGAGTTCCTGATCATGCGTGAAGAAGAAGTTCTCGGCATCGTCAAGAAGTAGAAGAACAACCGCACTTTTGCGTGGTTAGCGCAGTTTACATGGTTAGCATCAGCGACCATGGTTCACTTTTCACTGACAACTGGATTAGGAGAGTTATAAGACATGGCAAAGCAAATCTTGTACGGTGAAGATTCCCGTCAGGCGATTCTGCGCGGCGTTAACACGCTGGCAGACGCCGTGAAGGCGACGCTCGGGCCCAAGGGCCGGAACGTTGTAATCGAGAAGAAGTTCGGCTCGCCCACCATTACCAAAGACGGCGTGACGGTGGCCAAAGAGATCGATCTGAAAGACCCGATGGAAAACGTAGGCGCGCAGTTGGTACGTGAAGTCGCCTCCAAGACCTCGGACGTTGCCGGCGACGGCACGACCACAGCAACTGTTTTGGCCCAGGCCATCTTCCGTGAAGGCGTCAAGACCGTGGCAGCTGGAGCAAACCCGACAGCCCTGAAGCGCGGTATTGAAAAGGCCGTCACCGTAATCATTGGCACCCGCGACAAAGACGGCGTGTGGACCGATGGCGGATCCCTGGGTAAGCTTTCCAAGCCTGTTGACGAGAGTGCGGTAGCCCAGGTGGGAGCAATCTCTGCCAATGGCGACAAGGAAATCGGCGACATTATCGCCGGCGCCATGAAGGTTGTGGGCAAGGACGGCGTCATTACCATCGAGGAGTCGAAGACTGGCCACACCTTCCTCGAAACCGTCGACGGCATGCAGTTCGATCGTGGCTACCTCAGCCCCTACTTCGTCACGGACTCTGAGCGCATGGAAGTCGTTCTCGAAGATCCCTACATCCTGATCTACGAAAAGAAGATCAGCAACATGAAGGACATTCTGCCCCTTCTGGAGCAGGTTGCTCGCAGCGGCAAGCCCCTGTTGATCATTGCTGAGGATGTTGAAGGCGAAGCGCTGGCCACCCTGGTGGTCAACAAGCTGCGCGGCACTCTCAACGTGGCTGCCGTCAAGGCTCCTGGCTTCGGCGACCGTCGCAAAGCAATCCTCGGTGACATTGCCATCCTCACCGGCGGCAAGGCCGTTACTGAAGATCTGGGCATCAAGCTGGAAGGCGTGAAGCTCGAAGATCTGGGCAGCGCCAAGCGCGTGACCATCGACAAGGACAACAGCACCATCGTCGACGGCGCCGGAAAGTCCACTGATATCGAGGGCCGAGTGAAGGAAATCCGTTCACAGATCGAGAAGACCACCTCTGATTACGACAAGGAAAAGCTGCAGGAGAGGCTCGCCAAGCTCGTAGGCGGCGTTGCCATCATCAAGGTGGGTGCTGCTACAGAGACCGAGTTGAAGGAGAAGAAGGCTCGCGTTGAGGATGCTCTCCACGCAACCCGCGCAGCAGTTGAGGAAGGCATCGTCCCGGGCGGCGGCGTGGCACTGGTTCGCGCCATTCCCTCCGTTGACGCTCTGATTAAGACGCTGGAAGGCGACGAGAAGATCGGTGCGCAGATTGTGCGCCGCTCCCTCGAGGAGCCCCTGCGCCAGATCGTTGCCAATGCCGGCGAAGAAGGTGCCGTTGTTGTTGCCAAGGTGCTCGAGTCGAAGGACCAGCACTACGGATACAACGCAGCAACAGGCCACTTCGAGGACCTGGTGAAAGCCGGCGTCATCGACCCCACCAAGGTGACTCGCACGGCGCTGCAGAACGCAGCTTCGATCGCCGGTCTCCTGCTCACCACTGAAGCTTTGGTTGTCGAGATTCCGGAGCCCAAGACTGCTCCGGCCGGCGGCGGCCACGGCGGCGGCATGGACGGCATGTACTAAAGCAGGCGCTCAAACTCGGCGCTTAACAAAAAAGGCCCCCAGCCGTAGCTGGAGGCCTTTTTTGTTTCAGATGAATTCCCGAGAGCGATGCCTGGCACATCCACAGGCAGGACGATAAACAACTCCTCACCCCGTCCGACTGGTCGCCATCGCCTCAAGCAAGGGATGGCAATTCAGTCACTGGCGATTGATCGTCACGACACCAGGGCAATTGCATCTGGAGGTGCGACTTCAGCCCGGTTCGGTACAGCCTGCGGGCGCAGCGGCCGCAACCAACCTGCGGAAAGCCAGGAACGCGGGATCGAGAACTCTGACCAGCCGCAATCCAGACAAACCCGGATATCGGGGGAGGGAGTCAAGGGTGGATGGCTGAGAGTCCGCGGACTATTGCGATAAAGACGGATTTCCGCCGGAACGATCGATAAGGAAGCGGATTCGCATTTCGGGCAAACCATGAGTACACCTCGGGGGATCAAACATCTCAGGAGAGACCAGGAAAAAGTTCAACAGTTGAATCAGTCCACCCTAATTGGATTGATGCAGTCTTTTCAACAGTAATTACTGAATCCGGGTACCTTCGTAACCAGTCTTTCAAAACTCGTAATGCCTGTTTTCCGATTTAACCTTGATTTCGATGAGAAGAAAGTGAGCAAAATCACACAACAATCTGGTTCAATTCGGCCTACCCAGGAGCTAGAAAACTGGGTAAAACCCGTCGATCCACCCTTGGAGAAGCGCCGGGAAGCAGCCCAAGATCACGATCGCTGCCGCAATTCCCAACAGCACCGCCATCGTCACCGGATTCGCTTTGATGCGGGACTCATCCAAGGCAGGCAGCACATACGCCCGCTTCAGCACCTGCAGGTAGTAGTAAAGGGAGACCGCACTGAGCGCCACAGCCAGGGCAACCAGCGCGAACGGAACCTTCCCCGCTGATACTGCGAGCACTGCTGCAAACAAATTGAACTTTGCCCAAAAGCCAACCAGCGGCGGAATGCCGGCCAACGACAAGAACAGCACCAGAAGCACAGCAGCCAATAGTGGATTGCGCTTTTGCAAACCAAGAAATGAATCCAGCTTGTCGCTTCCTGTCGCCCTCTCAACCACAGAAACCACACCAAATGCGCCAACGGTCGTCAGGCCGTAGATAAGTATGTAGTAAAGGACGGCACCCGCGCTCCGTGGCGAATCGGAGAAGAATGCAAGAGCCAGCAGGATGTAGCCTGCATGGGCTATCGCGGAATAGGCGAGCAGACGGCGCACACTCGTTTGAGCCAGCGCTGCCAGATTTCCCAACACCATCGATCCCGCTGCGAAGATCGTCAGAATCAGCGACCACGGTCCGCCAAACCCGGTATCCGGTGGAGGGTGGATGTGAAGAGCCAATTCGGTCGACCCAAACACGAGAAGCTGTCGGGAGACAACGACATGCATGGGCGCCGAGCTGATTGCGATCAGGAGGGCAAAGCTCGCTACCTTGGAAACCGAGGCGATGAACGCTGCGGCTGGTGCAGGCGCACCTTCATACGTGTCTGGCGCCCACAGATGGAATGGAACCGCCGCCACTTTGAAGCCCAACCCTGCCGCAACCAGGACCGCCGCAACATAGAGCAAGGGCGCCGTGCTTGTCGCACCCCCACCATAGACACTGTTCAGAATCTGGTGAAGGTTGGTTGTTCCCGTCATCCCATAGAGGTAGCTGAATCCGAAAAGGAGAAACGCTGCCGACATTCCACCAAACAGGTAGTATTTAAGGGCTGCTTCAGCGCTCTTGCCCGAAGATTTTGCAAACGCCGTCAGGATATAGAGACCGAGGCTCAGCAACTCCAGCCCAATAAAGATCACCAGCAGATCTTGCGCCGCTGAAATCAGCAGTCCGCCTGTTGCAGCCATCAGCACCACGGCTACATATTCGCCCACATGCCGCGTAAACACGGAACCGATCACCAAAAGAAGGGTGAGTGCAGTCAGCACCAGAATTCCGATTTGTGCAACACCCGTAAACCCTCCAGTGGCCAGCAGCAATTCGTGGCTGCTTTGGAAGCTCAGGCCATCGGTTCCCTGCAGCATTACCACCCAAGTTGCCGCCCAGCAACCGGCTACACCAAGCAATGACGCAATTGCTACTCTCAGTTTGAGCGCAGACTTATGCAGCATGCCAAGGTCCAACGCAAGAACAATCAGGGCCGCACATTCGAGAATTGTTTCCGGGAGTGTCGCGCGGAACAGATCTGCGTAATTCATTGTCCCCCTCCCGCAAGCAGCGCTTTCACCGCCGGTTCAATCGCATCCAGCAATATCCTCGGGTAAAGTCCAACTGCCAGACTCACACCCGCCAGCAGCACGACGCCCGTGGCTTCAGGCCAGGTGATCGCAGCAAAGGCGTGAGCATGCTCTTGTTCAAGCACGTGCGCGCTAGGCAGCGTATCGCTGAAGAATGCTTTCTGCAGCGCTCGCCACGTGTAGGCCACGCCGACCACAATGCCGATACCCGCTGCCGCGGTCCACCACGGCTTCACATTCCACGCGCCCACGAGCACTTGCAGCTCAGCCACAAATCCGGAGAACCCCGGCAGTCCCATCGAGGCCATTCCTGCAATCACAAAGGCCCATGCGGCAAAAGGCATGCGCTTGGACAGGTGCATCGCTTCCAAATCCGCCAGCTGCCGCGTGTGGGTGCGTTCATACACAATCCGCCCGACAATGGCGAAGAGCAGCCCGGCTAAAATGCCGTGCGAGAACATCTGCAACACGGCGCCTGTCACGCCGATCTGATTCAGCGTCACCAGGCCGAGCAGCACAAAACCCATATGGCTGACGCTCGAGTAGCCGATGACAAATTTGAAATCGGTCTGCACCAACGCCACCAATGCGCCATAAACAATTCCAACAACAGCCAGCACCGCAAAGACGTCGCGCCACGACCCGATTCCGATGAGCGAAAATCCCCAAGGATCAAGCCCATGCGGAAATAGCGCAATGCCCACGCGCAGGCAACCGTAAGCGCCCAGCTTCATCACCACGCCAGCCAGCAACATGGAGGCGGCGGTCGGCGCCGCGACGTGGCCGGTCGGTGCCCAGGTGTGGAACGGCCACATGCCAGCGAGAATCGCGAACCCAACAAAGACCAGCGGAAAGCACCACATCTGGAAGCTCACCGGAAGATTCGCGTGACCCAGCGCGATGAGTCCCGTCGAATGACTCCCCGCCGTCGCATAGGCTGCAAGCAAGCCGATGAGCACCATTGCCGAACCTGCGAACGAGTAGAGTGCCAGCTTCATGGCTGCATATTCACGGCGAGTAGAGCCCCAGATCGCGATCAGGAAGTACTTGGGCACGATGGCGATTTCGTAGAAGACAAACAGGAGAAACAGATCGAAGCTGAGAAACACCCCGTAGACGCCACCGATGAGTGCCAGGAAGAACGCAAAAAACTCATTCGTCCGCAACTCGATGTTCCAACTGAAAAGCACACCAGCCACAGCAGCCAGCCCGGTCAGGAGCACCAGCACGCGGCTGATCCCATCGGCTGCAAGCAGGTAGTGAATCCCCATAGATGGAACCCAGGGCAAGTCGACAATGACGACTCTTCCCTGCCCCATCCCGCCCATGAACCCAAGCACGCCGACCGCCAGCCCAACCAGCGCTATTGCCAGCGCCAGCCGACGCGCCATCACAGCACGGCCCCTCGGCAGCAGCGCCTCAAGCAACGCTCCGGCAAACGAGAGATAGATCGTCCAAGCCAACATCTAAAATCTCCAGTGAGCCAGCAGGTTCACAACAGTTGGGTTCACAGTGTCCACAATCAACTGCGGCAATAGACCTACAAGCAGCATGAGGCCAATGACGGGCGCAAGTGCTATCCGCTCGCCTGTATGCAGGTCCGGAAAACCGACGCAATGTTCAGGCACAGGCCCGCTGAAGACCTTCTGAACCACGGTGAGAATCACAGCGGCCGTGACGAGCAACCCTAAGATCGATACAGTTGCTGCCACCCACGCCAGTGAGAAGACGCCGCGGAAAATAAGGAACTCGCCCAAAAATCCATTCAGCCCCGGCAACCCCAACGACGAAAACAGCGCAATCCCCATCAGCCCAGCCAGCACCGGCGCTGGTTTGCGAAGCCCGCCAAACTGGTCGATGCCGCGATGCCCGCCCGTTCGCTGCTGAAGAATCGCAACAAACCAGAACAGCGCCGCCGCCGTGATTCCATGGTTGAACATCTGCAGAATCACGCCATTCAATGCTGCGGCCTGGCTCGCCTGCGCGGCCGCTCCAACCTTTGGAACCGCCAGAGCGAAGATGCCCAGCAAACAATAGCCCAGGTGGTTTACCGACGAATAGGCAAAGACGCGCTTCAGGTCCTTCTGCGCAGCAGCCGCCCATGCCCCCATCACGACGGTCGCAACGGCCAGCACCAGGAGCGGCGTACGAATTTGTGCAATCTGTGGCCCAAACAGGGGAATCGCAATCCGCAGCAAACCGTAAACCCCCATCTTCGACATCGCACCCGTCAGCAGCATCGTCACAGGCGAAGGTGCCTCCGCGTAAGCCGCGGGCAGCCAAGTGTGGAACGGAATCATCGGAACCTTAACGGCGAACCCAGCCAGCACACCAATGGCCAGCCACATCATCGTTCCAGGCCCCAAGTGCGCGGTGACCAATTTCTCAAGGTCGCCAGTCGAAGCCAGAAAGGTCAGACGGGCAAAGTCCATGCTCCCAGGAGACCCACCACTCCCTGTCGAGAGAAAGACGGCCAGAAATGCAACCAATAAAGCCGCTGTCCCAGCCATGGTGTAGACGAAGAACTGCGTCGCCGCCGGTCCACGCCGCGTTCCGCCCCAAAGCTTGATAAGAAAGAAAGCCGGAATCAGGCTCAGTTCCCAAAATAAGAACCAGTGGAAGAAGTTCAGGGCAGTGAACGATCCAAACAGGCCCGCTTCAAGCACCAGCACCAGCCCGAAATAGAGCCCCGGTTGGTGATGCACCCTGTGCGCCGCATCCACTGACATCAACGTCACGATGGCCGAAAGCACTAACATCAGCGCACCCAGCCCATCCACGCCAAGGTGATATTCGATGCCCAACGATGGCGCCCATGCTGCCCGCTCGACCAGGCCCATTGATCCATTCGCTGGCACCTGGGTCCACACGAACATGGCCAGCGCCAGTGCTACCCCAGTCGTGATCATTGCCACGGCGCGCGCGTGCTTGCCTGACAAGAGTGCGATGGCAGCTCCCACCAATGGCAGGACGGTCAACACCGTTAATATGGGAATTCCGCTCATGGCAGGCTGCTCCAGATCAGGATCGCGACCAGAACGACGACAGAGAACGCCAGGATTCGCAAGTAGCTCTGCACGCGCCCATTCTGAGCACGCGACAACAGCCCCCCGCCGCTGGCCAGTTCCTCACAGCCCTTGTCGAAACTGCCATCCACCCAATTCATGTCGAGGAAGCGGTTAAATTGCGCCCACCCGCGGAAGCCCCAGGCAACCCCGGCAACAGCACCGCCCCAAATCCGGCGATCGAGCCAATCAGTAACCCGAGCCCACCAGCCGTAGAACGCAATCACCGTCACCGCATAAAACTCATCGATATAAAGCCGGTCGCGGAGCCAGCCCCAGGGCAATGGCACTGCTTTTTCCAAAACATCCTGCTGCTCCAGCTTTAACGGCTGACCTCCATAGAGCCACAGGCCCAGACCAAGGCCAACCAACACCACGACCGTTGAAGTCCCCATCAGCGCAAGCAGACCCGGCTCGAGAAAACCGTGCCATTCAAAGGGCACTGCCCGGCTATCAATAAACCCACGGAACCACGGCCATGCCGGCGTTCCAATCAACCCGAGCGCCATCGCGAAGAAGGCCAGGATCGCGAGCGGCACGGTCATCACAGCCGGACTCTCGTGCGCCGGTTTGTGTCCTCTCCACGTGCCAAGAAAAACGTAGCCTACCTGACGAGTCATATAAAACGCAGTGAGGAATGCGCCGAACACCAGCATGTAAAACGGCCCCTTGGCCACGCTCCAGTGCTGTGCAGCTTCGAGGATGCCGTCCTTGCTCCAGAAACCTGAGAAAAGCAGCGGGAACCCGCACAGCGCCAGCATTCCGATGGCATAAGTCAGAAAGGTGACTGGCATGTCGGACCGCAGTCCACCCATGCGGCGAATGTCCTGCTCCTCATGGCACCCGTGAATCACCGACCCGGCTCCCATGAACAAAAGGGCCTTGAAGAATGCGTGCGTAATCAGATGGAACATGCCGACGGCGACGCCGCCCATCCCCAATCCGGCCATCATGTACCCGAGTTGCGAAACCGTTGAATAAGCCAGAATGCGCTTGATATCGTTCTGGGCCACGGCGATAAGTGCGGCGAACACCGCTGTGAACGCTCCCACCCAGGTCACCACTGTCAACGCCATGGTCGTTCCGCCGGAAAGCGCGCCAGCCTGCATCAGCGGATACACGCGCGCAATCAGGTAAACGCCGGCCGCGACCATCGTCGCCGCGTGAATCAGCGCCGAGACCGGAGTCGGGCCTTCCATCGCATCTGGCAGCCACACGTGCAACGGAAACTGTCCGCTTTTTCCAGCTGCTCCTGCAAAAATCAGCAATCCAATCGCTCCCGCGGCCGTCAGTCCCATCGCGGCTGGTTGCGCCAGGAGGGCCGCCAGTGCGCCAGTCTCCATTGAGCCTGTTCCGTTGTTGTAGAAGAGCAGCGTGCCTGTCTGCGCAAACAACCAGACAATTCCCAGCAAGAAAAAAACATCGCCAACGCGCGTAGTGAGAAAAGCTTTCTTGGCCGCGGCAGCGGCTGCAGGCTTTTGGTACCAGAAGCCAATCAATAGATAAGAAGTGAGTCCGACGATCTCCCAACTCATGAACAGCAACAGCAGGCTGTTGGCAACCACCACTCCCAGCATTCCCCCGGCAAACAACGAAAGGAAGCAGAAGAAGCGCGTGAAGTTTTCGTCGTGAGCCATATAGCCGGTTGAGTATATGAAAATCAGCAGCCCGACAAGCGTGACCATCACCAGCATCACCGCGGAGAGCGGATCGAGAACCCATCCAAGGTCCACGTGTGTTGCCGCAAACTGACACCAGGTGAAGTTGATAGTCTCGCGCGCCGGATCGCCATGAGCCCATGCGGTGACCACGTGCACAAATGCAACCGACGCCAACAATAAAGAGAAACCGAGCGACCCAATCGCCAGGGAGGATGCCGTCCTGCGTTTTGGCTGTTTGAGCAGTGCGATCACACCTGATGCCACGATAGGCAAAGCTGGAATTAGCCAAAGCATATGCGCAATAGGCGAACCGACGCTTTGATTCGGCTGGATGGAGAGTTGAGTCAGGCTTTCTTGAATCACCGGCTCACCCCTTCATCCTGTTCATGGCATCCAGATCGGTAGTCTTTGAATGTCGGTGAATTGAGATCACCAGGCCTAATCCCACTGCCGCCTCGGCCGCCGCCACGGCAATTGAAAAGATCGCAAACATCATCCCCGTCAGCGCTTCAGGGTGCGGACCATAGCGCCAGAAGGCGATCAAATTCAAGTTGGCCGCGTTGAGCATCAACTCAATCCCGATAAGCACAAGGATGGCATTACGCCTTGTGAGAGCACCGGCCAACCCAATCGCGAACAGGAGCGCCGCCACAAGGAGGTACGCCGTCAGTGGGTTCATTTGGCCCCCTCTTTCTCGTGCATGGCCACAATGACGGCACCGATAAGTGCTGCGGTCAGCAACAGCGCCACAATCTCCAGAGGAAGTACATAGCGACCCATCAGCGCGTTTCCGATATCCAAAACCGTCACCGCAGGCATCGCAGTTTCGTGCGGTAAAACCCGAGTGCTGTGAACCACGGCCCAACCGAGCACCGCAAAAACGCCCGCGGCAATCACCAGCCCAGCAAACCAGTTCCTGCTATAGACTCCGTCTTTGGGTGTTTCTGCATTGCGGGTCAGCAGGATCGCGAACACCACCAAAATCGCCACCGCGCCAATGTACACCAGGATCTGGGCGAATCCTGCAAACTGCGCATCAAGCTCGAGGAACATCACTGCCAGGCCTGCAAAGGCAACCGTCAAAGCCAGCGCGCAATGCACGGTGTTTTTGAGCAGGATCGCCGCCAACCCGCCAACCACCGTCAGCGCCGCAATCAGATAAAAGAGAAGGCTCATCGGCAGTCCGTCCTTTCTGGGGAGCGGTGCCGGTCACAGGCGTGCAAGATCCCGCGCGCGCAACAATTATTCAGCATAACGATATTTCCTCAGTCCGAAGTGTTTCCGTGACATGCCCACTCCGCCCATCAGTGCGTATACCGCCAGAAGAATCGCCGAGCAAACCACCCAGCGCGCCCATCCATCGCTCATGAACCGCCACAACGCTGCAACGAACAGGTCGAGCAGCGTAAAGGGCAGCACAAATTTCCAGGCGAAGTTCATCAACTGGTCCTGCCTAAGTCGCGGCAGGGTCCCGCGAATCCAGATAAAGACCGCGATCGACATCAACACCTTTGAGAAAAACCAGAACCAGGACGGAACCCACCCCAGAAACGCAAAGGGCGCCGACCACCCGCCAAGAAACAACGTGGTTCCCAATCCAGAAATCGACAGCATTCCCACATACTCACCTAGAAAAAATAGCGCAAACTTGAACCCCGAGTACTCAGTAAAGTAACCCGCCACAAGCTCCGACTCACCCTCTGGCAGATCGAATGGAGAGCGGTTCGTCTCTGCGGTTGCTGCAGTCGCATACATTACGAATGCCGCCAGGCCCCATGGCGTAAAGATGTACCAGTGCGGCAATCCCCAGGTGTACTGGTTCTGCACTTCGACAATCTTCTCCAGGGAAAGCGAGCCGGTGATCATAACCACGGCCACGCTCGACATCAACAGCGGAACCTCGTAGCTGATCATCTGCGCCACTCCGCGCATGGCCCCCAGCAACGAATACTTATTGCGGCTCGACCAGCCAGCCATGAATACCGACAACTCCGTCGATGCGCCCATGGCGAAGAAAAACAACAGTCCGGAATCCATGTGCACCAGTGTCATGTTTCGCCCAATGGGTAAAACCGCAATCCCCATGAACACCACTACCACCAGCAAAACCGGCGCCAGAAAATGCACCACTGCATCGGCGCGCAGCGGCACAATATCTTCCTTCGTCAGCGATTTGATCCCGTCGGCAATCGGCTGCAGCAGCCCGAACGGCCCGGCACGGTTCGGGCCAATCCGATTCTGCATCCGCGCCAAACCTTTGCGCTCCATCCAGACGGCCAATGCGAACAGAGTGGGAAAGATCGCAATGATGGCGATCACGCTCAGGACAACACCGGCAATTTCCTGCAATCCAGCAGGCAGAAACCCCACAATCCAGTGCCTGAGAAGCACAAAGATCTGATCAGCGTTTTCGCTCACGACCGTGCCTCCCCTTCTTCCGGCTTCGCGGCTGCGGCGGCAACTGGCTTGGATGGTACCGCGGCTTTGGCGGCGGCAGCAGCAGCAGCCGCCGTCGCCTTGGCGTCCGCTTTGGCCTTCTCCTCGGCCAGCCTCGCGTCCACTTCGGCTGCCTCAGTTGGATGAATTTTGTGATAGTGCTCGTTTGATTTGGCCAGCTTCTCGCGGTCGAAGAGCAATCCGCCAAACCGGTCTGTCGTGCTCAGTTCGAATTCAGTGTCCATCTTGATAGCTTGAAACGGGCAAACCTCGACACAAATCTGGCAGCTCATGCAGACCGAAATGTCGATGTCGAACCGGGCAGGATAAAACTGAGGCTTACCCAAAGCGTCTGGTTTCTTGTCAGCGCTCTTGACGATGTAAATGCACTTGGGCGGGCATTCCTTCTCGCAAATCTGGCAGGCCACGCAGCGCATCCCCGCCTCCCAATCTCCACCGTCGTACACCAGGAAGGGAAAGTCGCGGGTCGCCTCAATAGGGGCGATTCGTTCTTCCGGATACTGGACCGTCGTGAGACGGTCTGCGGACACAAAACTGCCCACGAAGTTTCTCGCCGTCTCCGCCAGCCCTCTCAAAATCCCTTCGCCCAGCAATTACGCCTCCCAAGATCAAGTTCTAGCTGCCAGCGTCTAGAGTCTGGTCTCCCCCGGCACAATCAAACACCTGGCTTGAAACCGAAATGCTCATCGACCGCAAGAACGGCTAGCAGCTACTAGCTGCCTTACCGATCCACTTCCCCCAGCACAATATCCACGCTTCCAAAGATCAGCACAACATCAGCCACGTTCTGGCCGATTGCCATATCCTCAAGCACGGTGAGATTGATCAAACTGGGTGGCCGAATCCTATAACGATAAGGATTAGGTCCTCCATCGCTAATCAGATAAAAGCCCAACTCCCCTTTTGGCGCTTCAATCCGCCCGTATGCCTCGCCGGGCTTCGGACGGAAGCCACGTATCTTCGCCTTCGGATCCATGACTGGCCCGCCGGGAATATCCTTCAGCGCCTGCTCCAGAATCTTGACTGACTCCCGCATCTCTAGCAGTCGGATCATGAAACGGTCGTACACGTCCCAATGATCTCCCAGCGGCACGCGGAAGTTGAATCGGTTGTAGATCCCGTAGCCATCCACCTTGCGAATGTCATAGTCCACGCCGGAGGCCCTCAGCATGGGTCCAGTTACGCCAGCGTTGATCGCCAACTCCGGCCGCAGAATGCCCACGCCCTGCGTGCGTGCCATAAGAATCTCATTCGAGCAAAGCAGCCGTTCTATCTCTTCGCTGAACCCAGGCAGTCCGGCCACCACCTTACGGGTCGCATCGAGCCAGGCTGGTGTTGCATCCACTCTGCAGCCGCCAAAGCGCATGTAGTTCACCATCATGCGTGCGCCGGTCAGCGCTTCAAACAGGTCAAGAATCTTTTCCCGCTCGCGGAAGGCGTACATCAGCGGCGTGCCGCTTGCCCCCATCTCCTGGATCAGAAAACCGATTGACGAAGCGTGGTTCTGTACGCGGGTCAACTCGCCGAGGATCACGCGCAGATATTCAGCGCGTTCGGGAACCGCCTGCCCAGTCAGCTTTTCCACCGCTAACGCATACGCCCAGTTATTGGTCAGCGGGCAGATGTAGTCCAAACGATCTGTGAACGGCATCGACCCCAGGTAGCTCGTACCTTCGGCAATCTTCTCGTGATTGCGATGCAAATAGCCGAAGACAGGCTTCAGCCGGATCACACGCTCGCCGTCCAAGGCCACGTCCATCCTGAAAACGCCGTGCGTCGAGGGATGATGAGGGCCCATCGCCACTTCAAGCAGATCCGCATCGCCGTCCGGCACAATGACCTGCGGCCGGTTCCAGCCGTCCGGCTTGTTCTTGCTGCTCGCATCTGCGCTGGGTGTGGGGGTCACTGTCATTGGCTTGGACCTTTGCCTTCCTGGCCCGAGCCCGCTTCCTTTGCCTGGTGCGCCAACGCGCGAGTCAAGACCTCATCGTGCGCAGTCGGTTCATATTCAAAGTCGTCCGGCTCCACGTAATCCCGGCGCATCGGATGATCCTTGAACTCATCCCACATCAGGATTCGCCGCAGATCCGGGTGCCCCTTGAAGACGATGCCGAAAAGGTCGAAAACCTCGCGCTCCTGAAACTCCGCCGAACGCCAGATCGGTGTCAACGAGGGCAGCTCCACCTGATCCGTCCGATTGACCGTGCGCATCCTGACCACCACGGGGCCTTCTCGCAGTTCAACGGAGTAAAGGTGGTAAACCGCTTCCAGGCAACCTTGAACTATGCGCTTCCTGGTCTCTTCCACCGTTTCTTCTAAGGTAGATTCAACTCCGTCGACGGTCTTCGTCACCGGACGCGTCAACATGACCTTCTCCGACACCTCTTTGTCCGGCCAGTCAACCCCGGTCACGTTTGACAGGTAACTGAACCCAAGATCATCGCGCAGAAACTTTGCTACCTCCACAACGGAGCCCGCCGCCAATCGGAGGGAGTGCTGCTCTGAGACGCTCGGATTGGCGACAAACTCCACCCCCGCGCCGGGCAATGCTGCCTCAATGGCCGCCTTGATATGCTCAATTGTCCGCATCAGCGAATCACCACCGGCACACTCCAAACGCCAGGATTCGACTTGGGCTCGAGGTCGTGCTCTCCCTGGACGGGTACCGGGAATTCTCCCTGAGCCTCCGCATCCAGGTGCCGCGGACGTCCCGCGCCGGTCAAATGCTGCCCTTCAATCTTCTTTTGCAACGTCATAAAGGCTTGTATCAAAGCTTCCGGCCGCGGAGGGCAGCCCGGAATATGCACGTCAACGGGAATATAGCGATCAATTCCCTTCAGTACGTTGTAACCCTGCTTGAATGGCCCTCCAGAGATGGCGCAGGCGCCCATCGCAATCACATACTTCGGCTCCGCCATCTGGTTATAAAGCCGCACCACCTGCGGAGCCATCTTCTTGGTTACAGTGCCAGATATGATCATGAGGTCGGCCTGCCGTGGCGACGGCCTGAAAATCTCGGCGCCAAACCGAGCCAGATCGTAACGCGCCATCGTCGTCGCAATCATCTCAATTGCGCAACAGGCCAGCCCAAATTGCATGGGAAATATGGAACTCTTCCGTCCCCAGTTGTAGAGCTCCTCGATGGTCGTAACGAAGATGCCCTGCTTGCCCAGTTCGATCTTCAATCCGTCGTCCACAGCCATCGTTTGCTCCGGTATTCGCTTAGCATTTTGCTGCTGAAAGCTACTGGGGGCTTGCACCGCAACTTAAAGACCTGGAAACCGATCCCTGCCCCCTAACCGCTGACCCCTGCTGTCACGCCCATGTCAGCGCACCTTTGGCCCAGGCCCAGGCCAACCCCTCGACCAGCATCAGCACAAAAACAAGCATCGCCAGGCAGGCCGCCGCGCCGAGCCCTGTAAAAGCCACTGCAAAAGGAAGCAAGAACACAGCTTCCACGTCAAATATCAAAAAGATAATGGCGTACAGATAATAGGCCGAGTGGAACTGCATCCAGGCATCGCCCTTTGATTCGAGGCCACACTCATAGATCGCGTTCTTGATCGCGTTCGGCTTGGCAGGAGAAAACAGCTTTCCCCACAGCCATGCCAACCCCAATGGGGTCAACCCAAACGCCAAAGCTGCGAGGAACAGAACTGCCAGAGAAAAATAAGGACTTGAGGCCATCTTTGAAAATGAAATCCTTCTGATTCAACGTACCAGTTCAGGGGGTAGTTTGGCTAAGAAGTTATGCCGCCTCCAGGCCCGTCCAGCCCCATTTTATCTCCACTCATACCACCCTATGAACCGCTGGCTGATGTACGGGCCATCCGACTTGTTGTCCCGTCCCCACCTTTTGGTGGACGACAACCCTACGCTCCCTCCTGTTAAATTCAAGGTGTTGTCTCGGCCATCCCCGACGTCCGGCCGCAGACGAACGTCGCATCTCAGGGAGATCATCGCGCCATGTTCAAGACTGCGTTCAGGAAATCAATGTCCAGTTGGCTCTTGACCGGCGCTCTCCTGCTGCTGTCCCTGGCTGTTGCATGGCCAGCATTCACACGAAGTGTCTGGGCCGCAACCGGTCCTGAGACACCCCCCTCTTCCACGGCAAATCCTTCAGCAGCGCCCACTACGACCCCGGGTTATACCGCCCCGGGCGAAGTCACTGGACCAACAACCGCGTTCCATGACTCAGTTGCCTCGCACTATAACTACGCCTTCGGGAAAGACGCCCCGTTTCTTCCCTCGAATGCACGGATAAGCAATGGACAGTTCATCAGCCCCAAGAGCTTCCCTACCGCCCAGTACTGCGGGCACTGTCATCAGGAGGCTTACCACCAGTGGCGTCAGTCGGTTCACTCCAACAGCTTCCGTGCTCCCTGGTATCTCAAGAACGTAAACATGCTGATCGATGAGAAGGGTGTGCAGTACTCCCGCCATTGCGAGGGCTGCCACAACCCGGTCGCCCTCTTCAGCGGGGACCTGTCGCAAGGCATGCCGAAGAAGCGGCCATTTGAGGACGAGGGTGTCTCCTGCTCGGTCTGCCACTCAATCCAATCCACTGACGCCACGGGCACGGGCAGCTACATCATGGGCGTCCCAGCTGTCCTCGTAGACGAGGGCGGAGCACCCATCACGCGCCCGGTTTCGGACGCTGAAATCCTTGCCCACCTCGACCGCCATTCGAAGGCCGTCATGCGTCCGCTCTACCAGACCGCCGAGTTTTGCGCCGCATGCCACAAGGCCGCCATTCCCCACACTTTGGACGACTACAAGTGGCTCCGCGCCATCTCGCTCTACGATGAGTGGCAAGCAGCAAGCTTTACCAAGCAATCGCCGCTTCCCTTTTATCGCAAGGATTCGGTCTCCACTTGCCAGACCTGCCACATGCTTCGTGAGCCGGTGCCCACTGGATCTACCGAACCCGGTGCCAAGGATGGCAAGTTCGTCTCTCACCGCTGGGTCGGGGGCAACACTCTTCTCCCGCAGTACTACAAATTCGATGAACAAGCCGACAAGGTCGCCAACTTCCTGAAGAATGCCTCCGACGGCAAGGGAGTCTTCAATGTCGACATCTTCGCCCTTGAGAAGGAAGGTGCCGCGGCCACCGCGTCCGACCAGGTCCTCGTTGCCCCTCTTGGCCTCACCAGCTTCTCTCTCGCCGCTGGCGAAACCCTGGTCGCCGACGTCGTCATCCAGAACAAGGGCATTGGCCACTCCTTTATTCCCGAGCAGCGTGACTTCTACGAGGCCTGGGTTGACTTCACGGTAAAGGATGGCTCCGGCAAGACTCTGGCCGAGAGCGGCTTCCTGCGGCCCGACGGCAACCTCGATCCTGGAGCCCACTCCTTTACCAACCGGCTCATCAACAACAAGGGTGAGCTGAACGATCTTCACCAGATCTGGCACAACCGCGTCCTTGCTTACAACAACACCATCCAGTCTGGTCGCTCGCAACTGGTGCGCTACCGCTTTCGCTTACCGAAGGAAATTGCGGGCCAGGTCTCGATAACAGCCACAGTACGGTACCGCCGCTTCAATCAGCACTTCATTGACTATGCAATGGCGCAGAAGCAATACCCGGAGCCCATCATTGATATGGCGTCGGAAACCAAGACGTTCAAGATCGGCGAAAATGCCCCCGTTCAGCCCGATCCAGCCGAGAACAAGGAGTGGATGCGGTGGAACAACTACGGCATCTCCCTTCTCGATGCGCAACAGTATCAGGCGTCTGTCCAGGCCTTTGAACGTGTCGCGGCCTTGCGTCCCGACTACGCCGATGCGTTCTCCAACATGGCCATCGTTGAAATCTCATGGGAGAAATACGACGATGCCAAGCAAAACCTGGCCAAGGCGCTCAACCTGCTCCCCGGCGACCCTCGCGCGCTCTACTATCGCGCACTTGTCGAGCGCAATGCAGGGCAAATCAAGGAAGCAATCTCAGACCTTGAAGCCATGCTGGCAAAGTATCCCCGCTCCCGCGATGGGCTCCGTGAACTCGGGTTCAGCTATTTCCAGCAGCACGACTACCCGCAAGCTCGCGGCATGTACGAGCGCCTCCAGGCTGTCGATCCCGACGATCTGGCCGCACATTACCAGCTCGCCATCCTTTACCGGCGCCTTGGGGATAAACAGAAGGCAGCCGTTGAATCGGCCAAATTCGCCGACCAGAAAGACGACCCTACCGCCAGCATCTATGCGCTTGAGTTCCTCCGCAAGCATCCCGAGGTTGCCGGAGAATCGGTTGTCTGGCACACGCATGACCTGACCGGTGATGCAAAGCAGCCCCTCAAGATTGAGTACAAGTACATCCCCGGCGCTGGCCGCTAGCTCGCAAAGCGATCTTGCGTCCAACCGTTGCCTTCAAATCTTGAACCAATCCTCTACCGACGAAGCCACCCTTCCCGGGCCCACGATACCGTATTTCAAATCCAGAAACTCCTGCAACTCGGCAGGAAGCAGCGGAGCGAGTTCCTGCCATGTAAGCACCTTGCATCGAACCCGCATCTCGGCGTGCTTAACGGCCGCCATCACCTGAAACCATCTCTCCCGCAAGTCTGGCCTGCGCGCATCGTGCAAAACGCAAAAACTGCATTCCTCAGCATAGGCAGCCAGCACATTCCGAATCAGTTGATACCCCTTATACCCAGCCACCGCACTTTCCGCCTCTGTTGCGCGCGCCACAATTCCCGCTTGATACTCCCTTGCTGCATCCCCGTCCTCCGACACATCCTCCCACTCTTGCGTGAACTCTTCGGCAAACTCCGTCGCTGTCCGTCTTCTCGCCGTTCTCAACTCCACCCGCGGCAGCAACTCCCGCTCAAACACCGCATCAAAGTCTCGGTAGCCCTCAACAATCGTCGATGCGCGCGTCTGAAAATCCCCTTCTGTCAACTTGGCTTCGACCAGCAGCGATCCCCACCGCATATCCACTTCCGTTCTATCGAATCGTCCCGGGGCCAGTTGCACTCGCGCTCTCCATCCGAACACGGGCGTGGCCTCCCTATCTACTCCGAGCACCCCCCGCACCGCAACTGAGGCTGCAACCGCCGGCGTGCAGAAGATGTTCATCAGCAGCGCATCCGAACTCATCGACGAGTCAAGCTCGCGCCACCTTCTTCCCGACCCTGCTTTCGGCAGCGATTTTCCCTGCGCATGAATCTTGTCAAAACGCCGCATCCAATCCGGCTTTCCAACAATTGCCGTATATGCTGCATCGAAAAAGTTCCCGTGCCTTCCAGCCGCGATAACCGGATCCAGAGCCAGGTCCTTGTTTGTGAGGTGCTCAGGCGGGGTCACAACCTGCAGCTCTTCGTCTGTGAAGTGCTCGGGCGCATAAACAATCACCGGAGAATTGCCGTAGCTCTCCACGTGCTCCCTCCCCCGCGCCCAAAGCCGGTTTCGCAGGCCTAGTTCCTGGCGCAAGTCGCCTGCGTACCTCCTTGCCATCACAACCATCTCGAACCCCTTATACCGATTTCGACGTTTTGCAGCCTTGTAACCTCGACGAAACATTGCAGTGATCTCACTGTAATGTTCGGTTGCTAGTTTGTGTTGAGTCGCGCCCAAAATCCCATTCGCATTCATGTAAGCCCCACAAACAACCCAGCAATTCTCATTCTCGGAGGTTCACCTTGACACACTCGAATACGAGCGCCCGGAGAGGCCGGCTCACAATGGCGCTAGCAGTTCTTTTCCTATTCCTTGGCGTAGCAATCAACGGGCAGACAACAGGCTCATCCTTGGAAGGCACCGTCGTTGATACGCAAGGCAAGGCAGTTGTCAACGCCACGGTTACTGTAAAAAACGACGCAACTGGCGCCATCAATACCGCCAGATCCAATAGCACAGGTTCCTACTCGCTTAGCGGCCTGGCACCGGGTGCGTACAGAGTGGAGGGATCCGCAAACGGGTTCGCTCCTTTCTCAAAAACGGTCGTTGTCAATGGTTCCGGAGAAACACAACAAGTCGCATTGATACTGAGCATCAACTCCGTTGCCGAGCAGATCACGGTCAACTCCGGCATCGATTCTGTCGCGGCAGAAACGGCCCCCAGCGGCGGATTTGTTGAAGAACGTTCCGCTCAATCGCTCATCTCGAACACTTATATTGAGAACTTTACGTCTCCGGTTGCCGACTACGGAGAGATCGTTCAGATTGTTCCTGGCGCCTTCACCATCAGCAGCGATGGCGTTGGACTGGGTCAGAGCAAGACCTACTTCCGCGGCTTCCCGGACGGCGATTACGACATCGACTTCGATGGTATTCCGTTCTATGACACCAACTCGCCCACCCACCATTCCTGGGCCTTCTTCCCCGCGCAGTGGGTTGGCGGAGCGGACTTCGATCGCAGCCCCGGTTCGGCCTCGACCATCGGGCCCACGCCATTTGGAGGATCAATCCACCTGCTCTCCAAACCGCTCACCAGCGAGCAAGACCTTCGCGGGACGTTTACATACGGAACCTGGAACACAAAGCTCTACGACGGAGCCTTCAACTCTGGCGCCTTCGGACTCTTCGGCGGCCCCAAGAAGTCGAACCTGTTTGTAGACTGGCACCGCATGACGTCAGACGGCTACCAGACCTTCAACTTCAACCAGCGCAACGCCGGATCGCTGCTTTATCAGTACCAGTTTTCACCCAAGACCGTGCTCACCGGTTTCAGCGGCGTCATCCAGCTCACAGCTAACACCTACGGCTTGAGCCCGACCCGTTGCCAGACCCTTGGACAGCCGACGGGAGCTTCCTACTCCTGCGCAGCCACCACGACGATCAACAGCATTGTTTACAACACGGCTCCCAACGGAATCCTTCCCTACACCGGGTATGGCTATAACTTCGAGATGGTCAACAATTCTGACCCGACAAATTGGCTCGACTACCAGTACAACCACTACCAGGTCCCCACTGACTTCGAATACGTCGGCCTCAAAACCGAATTCAAGGGTGGCTGGTACCTCGACATGAAGGGATACACCTACAACTATGACAACGGTGAGCTGTATACAAACGCGGTACCGATCACCGAGGTAACCCAGGCAGCGGCCGTCGCCAATCCCTCTCTGGTTCCCGGCGCAATCGTGGCCGGCACCGGAACCAAGGCGGTTGCTTATTACAACGGCGCGACCATCGCTCCCTGCGACGTGATCACCGCCGGCAAGGTGAGCAAGACGACAGGCCTCGCGACCTATGCTGAGCCTTGCGCTGTGGACAAGTACAACAGTTATCGCAAATATGGCGAAACCGCGGTTCTTTCGCAGACTTCAAAGTTAGGCGTTTTGCGCACTGGCATGTGGTATGAGTGGGCCCGCACCGATCGCCATCAATACCCATCCGATCCACTGAACGGGTTTGCCGATCAACCGCTGCCCAACTTCGCTGAGCAGTTCTGGACCAACTCCTACCAGCCCTATGTCGAATACGAGTTCCACGCGACACCTAAGTTCAATATCACCGCCGGAACAAAGTTCGCTTACTACACCTTTGACGTGCTCCATCACGCAGACAACGGCAAGACCGTTGGCCCCCTCACCTGCGCAAGTACCACTACTGCTTGCACGGCTACCGCCGAAGACACTGGCAGCTTCTACGCCACACTCCCTTCACTGGATTTCAACTACCGCCTCCGTTCCGACTGGGCGATCTATGCCCAGGCTTCAACCGGCAGCATCGTGCCGCCCAGCAGTGTTTATGACTTTTCCCACACTCCCACGGCAGTCGATCCCACCCCGGGACTCCTCACACCGCCCAAGCAGCAAAAGTCGACGACCTACCAGGCAGGTACCGTGTTGAAGCTCCAGCGCTTTACTCTGGATGCCGATGGCTATCGCACCCGCTTCCAGAACAGTTACTCAAGCCTTATCGACCCAACGACCTCGGAAACGGTCAACTTCCTGCAACCAAGTTCTGTCACGCAGGGCGTCGAATTTGAGACCACTGCGGTGCTCGCGCACGGCCTCAACCTCTATCTGAATGCGACAGGAGCAAACGCCTACTACTCAGGATCGCTGAACGCCGGCACACCGACTGCACCTTACTACCAGCAGGCACCTGGAGGCCTCTGGGTGCAGCAGACCCCGTCCGACACAGAAATGCAGGGTCTCACATATCAGAGCCACGGCCTGGACCTGGGTTTCTTCAACAAGCGTATCGGAGAGCAGCGCGTGGATAACGGCGCATATCACAACCAGGCCATTATCCCGGCCTTCAGCACCGCCAACGCATACATCAACTACACGATCCGCAATCGCTCGATCTTCGATGGGACCAAGATCAGGCTAAGCGGAAACAATATGCTCAACCAGCACAACCTTACCTCCCTCACACTGTCGGGGTCCGCGCTCACCCAAAACATCCCCGGGACGACGTTCACCGATCTCTTCAATACCACCGGCCCAACTCCAATCAGCGGTGCAGACCAGCCAACCTTCATGTCTGCTCGTAGCCTTACACTGTCGGTGACATTTGGCATTGCACCCCGCGAGGCCAAGTAGAACTAACCAAAATCCGTCTCTAGGAATTGAACGTCCGGCCGCTACTGTGGAATTCATCCCCGATAGCGGCCGTGGTTGTTTCGGGGCAGGAAAGATCGCAGGATCTGCACGATACAACCGAAAGGTGGAGGCGCGCCGCCTCTCCGAAGTGCGAAAATGTCTGTTGTGATAGCCCCCGTGAAGTGCTTCCCCGTTTTGGCCGCCATTCTCCTGTTCATAGCCCTTCCAGCCTGCGGGCTCCTCGGAGCCACTCCCAAGGGTGGCACCAAAGGGGCTGAGCAAGCAGGTGCATTGCTCTTTCGCGACAAAGGTTGTGCGCACTGCCACGGAGTGGGCGGCGCCGGCACAAAAAAGGCTCCCTCCCTAATCGATTTGCGAAAGAACAAGCTCTGGACCCCAGCAAAAATCACTGACCAGATACTAAATGGCGGCCCCAAAATGCCTTCCTTCAGCGACTCCGTGACGGATGAGCAGATCGCTCAACTGGTCGCCTATCTTCGCGCCAAGCACCGGCCCGCACCGCCTCCACCTTTGCCCACAAGTTAAGCGCCCATTCGAGAAGTCTGTGCCGAGTCCAAACTACCACTTGGACCGTAGTATTGGCTCCGGTCGCGCATCGGCTGAGTCGCTCCAAACAACGAACACCAAGCTCCGTGCGCGGCACTTCTGGTTCCTTTGATAATGCAGGGGGATTTCACCGGGCAAGGATGCATCGGCGGTCTCAACTAGTATTGCCCACGGCGTGTGTTACTAGTAAACTGATCAGGGCAGGCATGGGGTCGCAGAATATCCTGTGTATGCTCTAACCGAAACGGGCATCGGGCGTTGGCATGCATTTGTCTCATCAAAACGTCTGGACGTACATATTTGATAAACAAGGCGTTACAAAGCGGAGAGGTGGCAGAGCCCGGTTGAATGCACCTGACTCGAAATCAGACATAGTCGCAAGGCTATCGGGGGTTCGAATCCCTCCCTCTCCGCCAATTTCCCATCCAACTACGTCCAGCCCTGTCCAGCACAATCCTCATAAGTATAACAAAACAATCATTTTCATTCCAGGCGCGTCCAAGCTATTCCAGAGGAAGCCACGGTTGTGCGGCGTTGTTGCACGGATAAGGATCAAGATCGGCTAGCCTGCGACAGACTACTGAAAGGCTGCCCTTTCAATGCCGAACAAGCACAACATCCCGCGGCGCCACCACATCCGGAAGATGAAGTTT